>Ga0209540_10000082_pt1 | contig 123769 bp, 97 predicted proteins | sample BarGraIncu01121A_FD_184501 | JGI IMG/M metagenome (GOLD analysis project Ga0209540, IMG submission 184501) | Arctic peat soil microbial communities from Barrow, Alaska - Barrow Graham LP Incubations 011-21A (SPAdes) (version 2) | ecosystem: Environmental > Terrestrial > Soil > Wetlands > Peat...
ACCGCGTAACGGAACAGTGGATCTCCATTGATTCCGATCATTATTCGTATACTTCCTTTAGCTATGACAAAGTAGGAAACCGTATCCAGCAAAAGTCAGGAATCGATGCGGTCGCTCTCTGGAGCGTACCTACTGCCTGCATCACTACGGACAGCACCTATTATTCAAACGGAAAACTCGAAGGCGTTACGGATAACGAAGGAAGAAGAACAAACTACTATTATGATGCCGATGGCAACCTGATAAAGACAGAGCAGTACACAAGCGTAACCGCATTTTTTACAACTGAAAGCGAATACAATTACCTTGAAAAGCCGGTCACCGTATCTGTCCACGTACGGGCAGGGGATTTGGCCGGAAATGACTTCGCTGATAACACGGACACCCTTCTGACAACGTACTTCACCTATGACAAGAACGGCAACGTACTGACGGTTACAACCCCCAATGGCATTACCACACATTTCACCTATGACAATCTGAATCGTCAGATGCAAACCAGCACAACAAACACGGACGAATACGGCCAGACCGTGCCGGTTTCAACTTCTGTCACATACACTTGGGACGGTAAAGTTCTGACCGCTACGGATGCGAATGGGAACCTTACTGCAAATGTCTATGATGAAAGAGGACTCCTTATAAGAACTGTCGATGCAAGCGGAAACACTACGGCAAAGTATTACGATACGGCCGGAAGACTCATCGCGGTTGTCTCACCGCTTAACTATGATCCCCAGAAAACGCTCGATCAGATGAGCCGTACCGAGTATACCTATGACCAGATGGGACGGGTCATTACCATCACCCAAATTTACTATGACAACAGGACAGATTTGTGGGTCACCTTTATCGAAAAGGCGTATCAGTACGATAGAGTGGGAAATGTTACAAAAGAACTCGATGCTCTGGGCTACGCTTCCGGAACAGGAACCACAACTGCCGAAAAAATAAATTCCGGATATGGCATGCTATATTTCTATAACCTGGCAGGCAAACTGACACTCAGGCTTGATGCCTACTATGGACCTAAACAATACACCTATGATGCACTCCAAAGAGTGACCATGGAAAGTAATGAAAGAGGAGTTGAAATCTATTACTACTACAATGGTGCCGGAAAAGTTCTGTCCATAACATTCTTTAATCTGGACGTGAATTTGGAACAGACGATGAAGTCCTTTACCTATGATCTTCTGGGCAATGTCCTTTCCCAGACAGACGGGAACGGGAACACGACGACTTTTGCCTACAACGCACTGGGAAAAGTACGGCAGACAACCACTCCCGAAGATACGACCATCCCATCCCTTACCGCATACAACCAGTACAGCACATCCGGAAATCTTGTCTGGACGTGGACATCCACCGGCAGGCAGGAAGCCTACACCTACGATAACCTGGGCAAAATCCTCTCGAAGACACAAAGCGCCACGGACGGAAGCAGTGCCATAACTGTTACTTACCGGTATGACAAAAACGGTAATCTGCGGTTTGCCACCGACGGCAACGGTAATGTGACATCTTATACGTATGATTCTCTGAACCACGTGCTCACACAGACTCAGGGAAGCGCGGCCGACGGCTACCAGACCGCTACAAAAACATATGATGCGAACGGAAACGTATTGACCACCACCGACTGGCGCGGGAATATCTCAACAAACGTCTATGATGCGATGAACCGCCTGATCGAACAAAAAGACGTTTACAACCACACGGTACAAAGTTTTACCTACAATAACAACAGTGTGCAGGTCACATCCACCGACGCACTCGGACATGTGACAACTTTTGTCTATGACAGGAAGAATCGGCTGATCGAGACAATCGATCCGTTAGGTCACTCGGCAAGCCAAAACTACAATAACCTCGGAAACATGGACGGTAAGACAGACGGGAACGGGAACCACACATATTTTGGGTACGATGATCTGAACCGCCTGGTGTGGGTAGCTAACGCTGCAAACGAAATGACAGAATACACGTTGGATGCAAACGGCAATGTACTGACAATGACAGATGCAGCAGGAAATGTAACTACATTTGAATACAACTGCAGAAACCAACTTGTTAAGCGCATAAACGACGACGGAAGAACGGGAGAACCTAGCAGCTACATCTACGATCTTACCAAAGTGCAGACCTACACCTATACAGCAGATGGACAGTTAGCAACTAAGACCGACCAGAGCATGATCATCACCACGTATACCTATGACACACACGGGAACCTTCTTTCCCAGACAGTCGGAGTACTATCGATTAGCTACACCTACGATAGTAATGGAAACGTCCTTACCATGACGGACGGAACCGGTACGACAACAAGAATCTACGATGTATTCAACCGCACAACGTCAAAAACCGTTCCCTATATTGGGACAAGCACCTATGTCTATGACATTACCACCGGCATGGATGCCGGATGCACGGCACAGACAACAACGGATCCGAAGAACAACGTCACCCTTATAATTTATGACCGGGTCGGAAGAATTTTTCAGGTCATAGCCGACGGGATGACAACGGTCTATACCTACTTCGATAACGGCAGCGAACAGAGCGTTGTGTATAGTGACGGATCCAGGGAAGACTACACCTATATGATCGATAACCGTCTCGATACTATCACTAATACCAAGGCCGACAGCACGATCATCGATTTCTACAGTTACACCTACGATGACGCACACAACCTTCTGACAAAGATCGATGCCCGGGGTACGACCACATATACCTACGACAGCTTGAATCGCCTTCTAACCGTAACGGAACCGTCCGGAAAAGTAACAAGCTATACTTTTGATGCATCCGGTAACCGCCTAACCCAAACGGTAGTTCTGGGAACGGACACGACTGTCACTACCTACACATACGATTCTCAGAACCGCCTGACCGGTACCGCGGAAGTACTAAACGGCGTAACAACCGAAACGGTAGTCTACACCTACGACAACAACGGCAACCAGCTCTCCAAAACCAGTACCGCCTATTTCGACGGCATCGCGCAGACCGCAGTAATAGAACAGACCAACACCTACGATCTTTTTAATCAGCTTATCTCCACGGTGACATCCAGTGGAGTAACCGTCCTCAATACCTATAACGGAGACGGCCTGCGCGTCGGCAAGTCTGTCAACGGATCCCTGACCCGGTACCTCTATGAATACGACAAAGTCGTGCTCGAAGAGAATTATCTGGGCGACCAGACAGGGCGCAATGTCTATGGGATAAACCTCCTGACAAGGCAGGTCGGAGGGGATACCCTAATCTACATGTACAACGGACATGCAGATGTGACAGCCCTTCTGGACACTGCCGGTAATGTTGCCGCGACCTATTACTACGATGCATTCGGCAACATCTTAGGTCAGACCGGAACCGTCAATAACAACATTCTCTACGCCGGCTACCAGTACGATTTTGAGACCGGTCTTTATTACCTGAACGCCCGGATGTACGACCCGGTCACAGCACGGTTCATGCAGGAAGACACATATACAGGCCAGTACAGTGATCCGCTTAGTCTCAACCTGTATACCTACTGCCACAATGAGCCACTGATGTACTTGGATCCGACAGGACATACTGAATTAACCTCCGACGGGTCATATCCGGCTGGCATGCCGTCCAATATTTATAACATGCTCGTGGCGAAGAAGGATGCGGCTCAAATTAAGGCAGTCAAAACAACAGAAAAGAACGGAATATTTGGAGTTCCTTCAATACAGACACCTATGCAGAAAGCGAGAAACTATTTGATGACACCATTAATTCTTGCGAATAAGCAAACACTTTCAGCACCAGCAAAAAATAGTGTCACAAACATTTCTACAAATAGTATATTTAAATATTACAAACCTGAAAATTCTGTGGGATGGGAGAATGTCGTATCCACGCCCCCTGGACCAATTAGCATTACTAATACAACAAGAGCTACTATGACATATTCATCTGGAATCAGCGAGTCACCAATAATCTCGTCAAATTATTCGACAATAACCAATAGTACTACTGGCGCAGTGAATAGTTCATTAAAACTATCCATGCTAGGAGCATCATGTCAAACAATCAACTCAGATGGATTCGAAATTGGTTGCGGATTGGCTGCGGTGGGTAAAACAAAAGATAAAGAATATGGTACAATATCATTTAATCCGTACAACGATTTTACGCAAACTTTTGGAATTGGTCGTAAAGTAACTGGTGATCTCGTATTTATATTTACATCCAATTATCACCCGGGAGAAATGTCATTTTTTAACAATACGGAAGTCACTGTTGATCAAAAGGAACTTGCTGTATTAGGGGCCAAAATGTATAAGAATACCTGTTATGAGCTTGCCAAGAAATTAGCTAAAAAAGATGCTATTCCTCTTTATGTTGGTGCGTCCGGCGTTGCTTTGGGAGGTGCTGTTGCTATATATAAAGGAGATGCAATTGCAAGTGGCCTCAAAACTGCTTTGGCATGGATGAGTGAAACAGCCGGATCAATTGTTGATTTTAGTCCGATAATTGTGCCTATGGGACCGATAAATGCATACCTTAGCGGTCAGCAACTTTTGCTCAATCCAGATGGAACCCACAATATAACAGCATGAGGTGAGAAAATGAGCGAAGAAATACGATTTGTTTTTGAAAATGAATTATCGAAGGAGCTAAGTGCTGAGGCAATTAGGATAATATTTTTCTCGACAAAATTCAATAACAGAATGATTGATCTTTCTATTGCCATTACTGCGTCTGCTTCATTTTTTGTATGTATTATATTAAGTATACTTTCTGATTATTTTATAGGCATAACAATTAGTCTGTTTATATTGGCAGTTAGTGTTTTTATGTATTATTGCTATTTTAGGGGATATTCTTTTCCGAAAACGAAGTATTTACAACAAATCAATGATATGTGTACTCCTCCTACAAGACATTATATTTTTAAGGAGACACAATTTGAAGTCAATACCGAACAATCTACAAGGACAATATTTTATTCACATATCAAGCAAATGATCGACACAGAAAATTTGATAATTCTAATTGGATCGTATCAGGAAATTGTAATAAGCAAAAAATGTATACCCGATAATTGTAATGACCTGATTGACATGATTCGCATGACATCACACTGCATATATAGCAAATTAGATCAGAGAATTTTGTAAAGGCGGAATGCAAAATGGAATATTCAAAATTCGAATTTGACAATATCACATCATTTACTGAGACTATTTTCTATGAAAGTGTTAGAAAAATTTCTTGGGAAAAGAGCAAGCGAAGAGTGATCGTTATATTGGCGCTATATACGATCTTTGTAATTGTAAATTCTATAATATTGATAAAGGATGGATATGATATATTAATATTATTCGCACTATGTATTTTTGCAATAATTTGGATACTAGTAATTGGATATTATATTGATATTTTCACGTTTAAAATTAGAAGAAAATATCGTAAACAAGTTAAAAGCGGACAAACAGTGATCTACAAGTATAATTTTGACAATAACTGTATAAAAGCTACGTGGCAGACAGGAACCAGTACCGTTTTCTACGATCAGATTTCTGCAATGTATTATACGAAAAATACAGTTATTCTAGCTACTGATCATAACCCCCAAATCAATGAGTGTTTTGTAGTCGATAAAAGCGGCTTTTCATCAAAATCATATAATGACTTCATCAGTTTTCTGAAAGGAAAAGTGAATGCTATTTAAGTAGTTGAGGGGTCAGGAAGTATAATGGCAAATTAAGGTAAGATTCCCTTCAATATGGCAACAGATTGATTTTGGATGATTCGTGATTAGGACAAGATCATCGACTTAAATTCATTTAGTAATTAAGAATAATACATTTTTGGAGGTATTATAACCTGATTACTATTTAAATCCAAAGCCGCTACATTTGAAACTATGCCATATTTGAGCCATACGTGAGGCTTACCACACGTCGGACTGACCGTGGCTTCACTACACCTGTGTACTCACTATCAACCACTAGATAAAATTCATCTAATGGTTGAAATTGCGAATATCCTATTTGAATTTACGTTTGGATTAACTGAAACCACAGGCAAATGTCCCCACTTTGTCCCCACTTAATGTAATTGCAGGGTTAATCGTAGTAACCGCAGGATTAACTGTTTACCCGAAAATGCCTGAAAACAGGCACTTTTGCCATGAAAGATAAGCGTACTGTTACTTTGAAAACCGCCTCCTAAGCGGTAGGCCGACGGTTCAATTCCGCCCGGGCGCACCACAGCCCTGCAATCCAGTGATTGCAGGGCTTTTCAGCGTTTTTTCGAGTGAAAAAACAACCCCCCAAGGGGGTCTTGTTAACACTTTGTTCATAAATGTCCCCACTTTGTCCCCAGTAACTTGTGGACTGTGTCGACTTTTGTTGAGTGTAAAAGTGTAAACTATACGCATACAAAAGACTAACTATATGTAGTCAAGAGATGAACCAGAGAAAATTTACTAGGCCCTATCAGTAATAGATAAGGGAGCAATGATGCATTGACTCTTGCTTTCTATTGAGACAAAAGGCATAATAATATCAAATCGAGATTATTATAATCGCGATTTGATAAATGCCAGGAGGTGCTGCTTGTGTTTATTGGAAGAAAGAATGAATTGGACTTTTTGGAAGATAAATACCACGCGAAGGGCGGCCAATTAATTGTGCTGTATGGTCGTCGACGTGTGGGTAAAACTGAGACTCTGCGCAAATTCTGTGAGGATAAGGATCATGTCTTTTATTCCTGCACGGAGACTACCAACGAACAGCAACTGGCAGCATTCAGTAACCGCATGCTCGCAAAAGATATTCCTGCTGCGAGGTATATCAAACAATTCCCCGATTGGGAGCAGGCGTTGGGCAGTGTTTCGGAGCTGCCCGGCAGTGGCAAAAAACTGCTGATCATCGATGAGTTTCCGTACATGGTTAAAAATAATCATGCGATCCCATCCATCCTGCAAAACCTATGGGATAGAAGCCTTAAAAACGAAGATGTCATGATCATTCTCTGCGGCAGTGCCATGTCCTTCATCGAGAAAGAGATTTTGGCAGAGAAGAACCCCCTCTATGGCAGGGCAACCGGTATCCTGAAAATGAATGAGATGGATTTTTTCGATGCAATCAAGTTTTTCCCTGATTATTCCAATCTTGATAAGATCACAGCCTTTTCCATACTGGGAGGCATCCCTCATTATCTGAAACAATTCGATCAGAGTCTTTCAATTGATGACAACATCAAACGAAATATCCTGCAGCGCGGCAGCATTCTTTACAGCGAAGTAGAATTTCTTATGCGGCAGGAGCTGCGTGAGACTACTATTTATAACACAATCATCCAGGCGGTCGCTCTGGGGAACACCAAACTGAACGACATTTTTCAAAAAACACAGATTGATAAAAACAAGTTGACGGTATATCTGAAAAACCTGATCGACCTGGGCATTGTCCGGCGGGAATTCCCTGTGTCCGACGGAATCAAAGAACAGGCAAATGTGCAGCGGGGGATCTATCAGATTGTCGATAACTTCTTCCGTTTCTGGTATGCCTTTGTGTTCCCCAATATCTCCGAGTTGGAGGTGGGTGATGTGGACGGTATCTATGAGTATGCAGTTCAACCGACCTTGGAGCAATATACTTCCCGTATCTTTGAGGAAGTGTGTATTGAATATATCCGGCTCCTGAATAGACAAAATGCACTGCCATTCCGCTTCACCAAAATTGGGCGCTGGTGGACCAAGAGTGACGAACTCGATGTAATGGCCACCGACCGGGATAAAAACAATTTCCTTCTTGGCGAGTGCAAATTTAGAAACGCTGTTTTTGATCTTTCGGAATTGAATGCAGTACTTGCAAAATTCTCGCCAAAGAAAAAAACAGCAAAAGTGTATTATTATATGTTCTCAAAGAGCGGTTTCACGGATGATGTTCAGAAGGCTTCCATGCAAAAGGACATTCGGCTCGTGAATGTCGATGAAATGTTTTAAGAGTCGACTGATATATTAATTTTGCTGCAGTATTTGAATGGAATGTGTCGACTTTTGCTGAGTATAAATGAACAAACTGGGGATGGGGATGCGGACAAAAAGTATATAAAGGTGTTTCAGCAAACCGACTGCCTAAAGTATCACTCAACAAAATAGAGATCTGTCCACTTTTTCCTCGAAGATTTGGAAGGCTTGACAATCATGCAAAAATATAATAAATTAAAGTAGTTAACCGGTTAATGATTAACCGCATAACAATTAATCGATTTATTATGCTTATATATTATATAGAAAGAGGTATGACGAATGGAAATCAATTATCGCGACATCGTCGCTCAAATCGGCCAGCTGAATATTATTCACCGAATCTACATTCACCGTGCCGCAACAGAAAATGGTATTTATTTTGGGCAGCTTCCCATTCTGGAGTACATTTCCAGCCACGACCATTGCGCGCAGTCGGAACTTGCGGAGACACTTCAGGTATCTGCGCCTTCCATTGCAACCTCTGTGAAACGGATGGAAAAGACCGGTCTGCTCAAAAAAACTGCAGATGAAAGTGATCTTCGGTACAACCGGATTTCCATTACGGCAAAGGGACTTGATCTTGCCAGGAAATGCCGGTCTGCGTTCGATACGTTGGACGTGCGAATGTTTGAAGGATTCAGCACGGCGGAGTGTGAAGAATTCAGCGGCTATCTGGAACGAATGATAGCCAATGTGGCGACGGATGAGTTCAAAAATCGAACCATGCTCGCTTTGATTAATACAGTAACTGTCGAAAAGCAGCAGCATATTGAACAGGAAGAGGAAGAAATCCATGATTAAAAAGCTTCTGTCCAGCGTGAAAGAATATAGAAAAGATACCATACTGGCCCCGGTATACGTGACCATCGAATCGATTCTTGAAATTATTATTCCCACCCTGATGGCAGTCCTGATCGACGAAGGGATCAGTCAGAAAAACATGTCCAATGTGCTGCGGATCGGTCTTATCCTTGTGGCCTGTGCGTCCGTCACGGTGTTTTTCGGCATTTTTGCAGGCCGCAGCGCGGCGATTGCCTCATCTGGCTTTGCCAAGAATCTGCGCCGCGACATGTTCCATAATGTACAGGAATTTTCATTTTCCAACATTGATAGATTTTCGACTGCGAGTATCATCACAAGGCTGACTACCGATGTCACCAATGTGCAGAATGCTTATCAGATGATTGTACGTCTCGCAGTACGCGCTCCGGTCATGATTGTATTTGCGTTGATTTTTTCTTTCCGTATTGATGCCCGTCTTTCGCTGATCTTTCTGGCAACCATACCGGTGCTCGGAACGGGCCTATGGCTGATTATTTCACATGTGCACCCTCTTTTCGTGCGGGTCTTCGGTACCTATGACAAACTGAACGGTGTTGTGCAGGAGAATCTTCTTGGTATCCGTGTTGTCAAATCCTATATCCGTGAAGATCATGAAGAGTCGAAATTCGCGCGTATATCGCAGTCGATTTTTCAGGATTTCTCAAAGGCGGAAAAACGAATTGCATTCAATATGCCGCTGATGCAGTTCTGCCTGTATGCCAGCATGCTTTTACTTTCGTGGTTTGGCGCCAAAGAAATCATCGCCAGCGGTGACAATCCCGTTCTGGGACTTTCGACAGGTGAACTGTCAAGCCTGATCACCTATGCCATACAGATCCTTATGAGCCTGATGATGCTTTCCATGGTGTTTGTCATGATCATTATTTCCCGTGCGTCGGCAGAGCGTATTGTGGAAGTCCTCGATGAGCAAAGCAACCTGAAAAACCGGGAGAACCCTGTATATACGGTAGAAGACGGCGCAATCATTTTTGAAAATGTCACTTTCTCCTATTCCAGAAAGGCTGACAAGCCGGTTCTTGACGGCATCAATGTCTCCATCGCATCAGGGGAAACGGTCGGGATACTCGGTGGAACCGGTTCTTCAAAATCGAGCCTGGTTCAGCTGATCCCGCGCCTTTATGACACCGTGAGCGGAAAAGTTACTGTTGGCGGCGTTGATGTGCGGGATTACGATATCGAATCGCTCCGCAATCAGGTGGCGATGGTGCTGCAGAAAAATGTGCTTTTTTCAGGCACGATTAAAGAAAATCTAAGTTGGGGCAATGAGACCGCAACGGAGGCTGAGATGATCCATGCCTGCCAGCTCGCACAGGCTGACGGGTTTATCAGGGAGTTCCCGGATCAGTACGACACGTTTATCGAGCAGGGCGGCACCAATGTATCCGGCGGGCAGAAACAGCGGCTGTGCATTGCACGGGCATTGCTGAAGAATCCCAAAATTCTTATTCTGGATGATTCGACCAGTGCTGTTGACACCAAGACCGACGAATTGATCCGCCAGGCCTTTCAAAAAGAAATCCCCAATACGACCAAACTCATCATTGCACAGAGGGTGTCGTCCGTGCAGGATGCAGACAAGATCATCGTACTCGACGACGGCAAAATCAACGCGGTCGGTACACATGAAGAACTGCTCAGGACCTGTGATATCTACAGGGAAGTCTATGAGTCTCAGAATAAGGGAGGTACTCTCCATGAGTAAGGTGGTTTCCAAAGAGTATCCGAAAGCGGGCGGCAGAACGCAGACACAGCGTTTCAAGCCGGGTACGATCAAAAGACTGTTTTCCTATATGGCTGTTTATAGAACCCAGCTGATCTTCGTTGTTATCTCCATCGTGATCAGCGCGGCGGCAGGTGCAGCGTCCGCTTTGTTTCTACAGACTCTGATTGACAACTACATCGTTCCGCTTCTGGGTCAGACCCACCCTGTATTAACAGGTCTGTTCCAGGCAATTCTTTTTATGGGCTTCATTTATGTTATCGGTGTGCTGGCCACATTATTCTACAACAGGATGATGGTTGTCATCGAGCAGGGCACGCTGAAATTAATCCGCGACAGGATGTTCACGCATATGCAGACTCTGTCGATCCGATATTTTGATACGCATACCCATGGTGACGTCATGAGCCGCTATACCAATGATACAGATACACTGCGCCAGGCGATTTCCCAGAGCATGCCGCAGATGTTTTCCTCCCTGATGTCCGTAATTGCAGCATTTTTTTCGATGCTTTACCTCAGTGTCGGCCTTACTGCGTTTGTTGCCGCGTTTGCTTTTGTCTTGCTGAAGATAATCAAAGCCATCGTAGGAAGAAGCGGAACCTTCTTTATAAAGCAGCAGCAGTCGATGGGCGACGTGAACGGTTATATTGAAGAAATGATCAACGGCCAGAAAGTCGTAAAAGTTTTCTGCCATGAAGAAGAGTCTGAAAAAGATTTTGATAAGAAAAACGAAGAACTCTGCTACTGCTCAACTGAAGCGAACAAGTACGGTAATATCACAATGCCGGTTGTCGGCAGTCTGGGATATATGCTTTATGTGCTTATTGCTGTCATCGGGGGAGCCGCGGGCATAGCAGGCATTCCCAACCTGGGTTTTGCCGGGGTCAGTACACTGTCCATCGGTATGATCATATCTTTCCTTACTCTCTCCCGCAGCTTTATTAACCCGATCGGTCAGATTTCCATGCAGTTCAACATGGTGATCATGGCGCTCGCCGGTGCATCGAGGATCTTTGACCTCCTCGACGAGGAAAGTGAGCACGACGAAGGGTATGTCACCCTTGTCAATGCAAAAATAGAAAACGATGAAATCATAGAGTGTAAGGAACGGACAGATACATGGGCATGGAAGCATCCGCACGCCGACGGCACGGTAACCTATACGCTCCTGCAGGGTGATATCCGTTTCTTCGATGTGGATTTCGGGTATGAGGAGAATAATATCGTCCTGCACAACATCACGCTTTACGCAGAACCCGGTCAGAAAGTGGCATTTGTCGGATCGACCGGTGCAGGAAAAACAACGATCACCAGTCTTATTAACCGTTTCTACGATATCGCCGACGGAAAAATCCGGTATGACGGCATCAATATCAATAAAATTAAAAAAGCCGACCTTCGCCGGTCGCTTGGCGTGGTTTTGCAGGACGTGAATCTGTTTACAGGTACAGTCATGGATAATATACGTTACGGCAAGCTTGATGCGACGGATGAAGAATGCATTGCGGCTGCAAAACTTGTGAATGCCGACGGATTCATCCATATGCTTCCGCAAGGGTATGCCACCGTGCTGGAAGGCGATGGCAGCGGTCTTTCACAGGGACAGCGGCAGCTGATTTCCATTGCCCGTGCGGCTGTGGCTGACCCGCCCGTGATGATTCTTGATGAAGCCACATCCTCTATTGATACCAGAACCGAAGCGATTGTGCAAAAAGGTATGGATGCTCTTATGAAGGGCAGGACGGTATTTGTTATCGCTCATCGCCTTTCTACCGTGCAGAATTCCGATGCTATCATGGTGCTTGAACATGGCCGTATCATCGAACGCGGCAGCCATGAGCAGCTAATTGAAGAAAAGGGGAAATACTATCAGCTTTATACAGGCGCATTTGAACTTGAATAAATTTGTTTGAGTCCAAATAACTATACTATAGTTGACGAATACCTAAAATATCTATAACATGATAAATATATTATGTTATAGATATTAACACTAATATTGAGGACAATGTATGAAGCAGAAGTTCCTGGTGAAGCAAAATAGGGAACGTATTAATACAATTCTTCTTTTTGCCTTTTTTGCCGTTATTGGTGTGATGATCAGCTATGTTTCAAGCGTTATTACTAAAACGGAATATATTCAGCTTGTGTCGAACAATTTATATAGTGATCAAGCCGTTTCGTGGACTGGATCGAGTGATTCCATAGATTCGTATACCCATTTTGTCAAAACAGATGAGATTCTATATGCTGATATTACTATGTGTGCGAGAGGTGTTTATTTTACTGCAGATCAGATCACGTTTCCCATGTTGCGCGGAAGATTCTATATCCCTTCCGATTTTAGTAAGGCAAATAACTATGTTGTTATCGGCAGGAATTATGTGGATGATATCAGGAATGAAGATGGAATCTCATACTATGATTTTCAGGGAGAAGTATTTCAAGTTATTGGAGTCATTGGACTTCCTCAAAGCAGCATGTTCGACCAAATGCTTCTTTTCAATATGGCCAATGTGTCAGAATGGATTACACCAAACACTATTTGGTCAATCGATTCATATTCACAAAAAAGACCGGATATAGGTAACTTGACTGCAGCTAACCAAGCCACACTTATTTATCGTGAAAATACAGGAATTGACAGAATCACAGGCAGCAATGCGCTCGTTAAGATCACTCTGTTCTTCTATATGAACGTATTTATCATGCTTCTTCTGGCCTCATGGTTCTTTGTGGCAAAGAACGAGAAGCTGATACACATTTATCAACTTCTTGGGTCTACTCCGGGCCAGATATTGGGTAAGCTTTTCCGGAAATATATGCTTAGTATTTTCTGTGGTCTGGCCGCCGGAATTATCGGCACTTCATGGGTACTTTACAAACCCTATTACCATATGGAAACAGCTTTCCGTTATTTGTTTCTTGCATTATTAGTCAACGTGGTTTTGTATTTGCTTTTTGTAAGTTTAATCCTAAGGAAAAATTTGAACAATTCTTTGAAGAGCTGGTGAGATGATGAAAAATATTTTGAGAGAAGCGCGATTTGGACTTAAACGGCGGTCAAAAATTACTGTAATGCTTTTCATTCAGCTCATCATCAGCTTCACACTGATAACTGTTTTGCTGACTACGGCCTTGTCACTGATCCATAACCAAAGTCTGTTTGGCAGCCTTTTCAAAACAGATGAAGTTTACCAATTATCAGATATGGCATTAGATGATGTTATTGACCCATATATTCATGAAGTTTCGGGACTGCACAAACTGAAGAGCTTTTATCTCGACTTGTCAAAGAACACGAATTATTTGTATCTTGAAAAACATCTTCAGCCGACAGAAATCGCAGATTTTTCGGGCAGTGATATTTTTCTTGGCGGGTATGAAGAGGGGAATGTAAATTCGCCGCGTGAAGTAAATCAGAAACAATATTCCGATGTAAAGACCTGCCAATTAAATTCTAATGCCATTCAATATTATCAATTAAGCGTATGCAAGGGTGAATTGTTGTCGCAAGAAGATATGACCTGTACGAGTCTTACTATTCCGGTTCTACTCGGGTATGAATACAGTGGTGTATATGACATAGGGGATACACTGGACGCCGAGTATTTGCTCACAAATTATCAGTTTCTTGTGGTTGGTATATTGAAGCCCAATTCTGTAATCGTTGAAGGTGAGTCCATGCTCTATTTGGATCGCTATATTATAATGCCATCGCTTTCGTGGGATACTGAATCAATAGATGTCGGCGGTGTTTTTACACAAGGGGCTACATATCTGAATAAAATAAATGGAACAGTAGTTCTGCGTGACGGGTATACACTTACGGATTTTGTGAATTATTTAGAGAATTGCAGGCTTTCCGATGGTATAGGATTTGATCTCACGATCTTGTCACAAACTTTTCTGACTCTTTCCATAATCAAATCGACAGCATATGAGAGCAGTCAAAATATGTTTGCCATTATTGCACTCCTATTTGTATTCTGTGGAATGTCGACGTTCTTTGCCATATATTATAAAGTGAAAAGCAATGCCAAAACATACAGTATTCTCTTGATTTGCGGCTATCAGACAAAAGAAATTGAGCAGATTGTATTTGCGGAGTTCATGCTGCTGTTTTCGATCGCTCTTTTAACCAGTCTATTTCTGTCGCTATACATGTTAAGTTCCACCTTTCAGATTGCTGTGTTTGTGATGACGGCACTTCTATCTTATTTGTTACTGTTTTTGGCGAGCCGGTTTGTAAAAATAAAAGATCTGACTACTGAATCGAAAGGGGAATGAATATGATCTGTCTTTCCGGAGTGAGTAAATCGTATGGTTCAAATAGACAAAATGTCGTCCTGCAGGGTATTGATCTGTCCATACAAGAGGGAGAAAGAGTGGCCATCGTCGGCAGAAGCGGATCAGGCAAGACAACACTCCTGAATATACTCGGGGGATTAACAACTATTGATGAAGGCACCTACTCTTTTGACGGGAAGCTGCTCGACTTGTCCAGTGTGAAAGAAACAAGTGCTTTCCGACTTAGAAAAGTGGGCATCATTCTGCAAAATTACGCTCTTCTGTACGATAGGGATGTATATGAGAACGTCTTACTTGCTTTGGATCATACCAGGCTGTCCAGAGATGAAAAAGACCGGAAAATTATTATGCACTTAGGCGAACTCGGACTGGACAACTATATCCATTCTAACCCTGTGGAACTGTCCGGCGGGGAATGCCAAAGAGTTGCGATCGCACGCGCGTTAGTTAAGGATCCGGAAGTCATTCTGGCTGATGAACCGACGGGCGCATTAGACAGTAAGACGGAAAAGGTGATTTTGGAATACCTGTTTACCCTTTGCAGAACGGTTATTATCGCCACACATAATGCCGATGTTGCCAATCAGTGTCAGCGCATCGTGCATATTCACGATGGTCACCTGGAGCATAACAATGTCGACTTTGGCAACTGTTGATTTGCTTAAGGGCTAAAGTTTTTTCCGTTGACTTCTCGCATTAGAAGGAGAGATACATGAGAAAAATTATTTTGTGCTTTCTAATTGTGATAATACTTGTTCTATCAAGTGCAAGTTGTTCGAAAAAAGAAACATCCCCTAAATATCCTGATATGCAGAATATGCCAACTGAAACTGTTGACTATGATGATTCAAAAAGTGTCGGTAAGTATCTTTATTCATTACGGGGTTTAGGGGATTCCAAAATAAATAATCTATCTGAGTATCCTTCGCTTGAATATCTGCAATATTTGTATTTCTACGAACAAAAGGGCATCTATCATTGCTCTGTTTTGGTGGACTATTCGCATGTTAAATTTCTATATGATTATGAAAAAAACTTGGTGAGGCATTATCTTTATGTTCCAGAAAACATCAGAGAACTGACGGAAGAGGATATTGCAGGTATCGAGAATCTTTTGGAAAAGCAGGATATTTTTAATTGGCAGAGAGAATTTGATGGAACAGGCGGGCAGACATATGGTGAATACGAAGGTTTTTGGGGCTTTTCGCTCCTGTTCGATGACGGCAGCGCCTTCGAAACGTATGGTGAAGGAAATTATGACGCCGGCTGGCCGGACAAATACTTCGAACTGAAAGATGCTCTGTTTGCATTGGCTGAAAATTGAATATCTTTTAATAACTCGATAAAATAACGATCGGTCCAATCTTTTACCAATCAGCTTTTCTAATTATTCACTGTCGTTAAATTTATTGTTGGAGGCAAAAAGATGACAATTAAAAAACAAGCAGGAATAAATAGGAAGATTCTGCATTTTGAAGCTTTGGACCGATGGATCAGGGTATTCCTATGCGCTCTTATTATCGTTTCCATGGCAGGCTGCTATACGAGCAAAATAAATGATGCCAGCGGAACAGTTACTTCAAACACGGTTACTGCAAATACGGATACTGCAGAATCAAGATACTATTCAGTAAAAGAACTTGATTTGTACCAGACGACAGGAAATGAGTATGTTGAGGTCATATCAATGGTACCGTGTTCTGATCAACTGGCAGTCTGTATTGCAGTACACACATATGAGCGTTTACCTGATGGTACAACAAAAGACTCCTCGAAAAAATATGCAATATTTTTTGATCAGACCGGAAAAAAGACTGCTCAAATTGATTTTGAAAAAGTATTGGGTCCAAATGAAGGACCTATTAATTTTGCGTGCAATTTGAAAGGTGATTTGGTTGTTCTTTCTATGGGCAATGATACAAATACGAGTAAACCAAAATACAATTTGTACTCGTTCGATTCTTCAGGGAATGTTGATGGGGAACCCATTCAAATTGTTTTTGAAGACGTGAATTATATCCCAGCTCAAGTAATTGTTGATACGCTCGGTAATGTTCTGATAACGGGATACAATTCAGACTTCGTTAATACAATTATTGTATTTGATAGCAAGGGCAAACAGCAGTTTGAAATTACGGATCCAAGACTTATGAATTATAACCTGCTTCTTTCAGGAGATACGATCTATGCTAATTCATATGAAAATGGAAATGAAGGCGACAATGCCGGTAAGTTTGTCCTCTATCCCATCGAAATGAAGTCAGGTGAACTTGGCAAAGCAAAAAACATGACAGTAAGCTCATTCAATTCGTTTACCTTCAGTGGAAAGAAAGGCTTATATTGCAATGACGAAACGGGGGTCAGTATTTTAAGCCTTAAAGATATGATGGAGCAGCCACTACTTTTATGGGAAAACATAGACATTGATTATGCAACCTATATAAATTGCAAATTAGTTGCTTTTTCGGATGACACGATTTTTTGCTTGGGAACCTCACGTACATCAGAATATGATGAGTCGAAGTTATCAGTTCTTAGACGACAGTCCGAAAACCCTGATATTGAAAAACAGACGATCACAGTTGCAGGTGTGGATATCTCAGATATGGATTGTGTTCTCGAAACAGTATTTTCATTTAACAAAGCAAATGATGCATATCATGTTAAAATAAAGAACTATGCAGACAGCAATGCAATGTACCTGGATGTGCTCGCAGGTCTGGGACCAGATGTTATCATTGGGAATATTGACATGACTCTTTCACAATACGAATCACAAGATTTGCTTGTCGACTTGTATCCATTGATGGACAAAGACAGTACTTTCCATAAAGATGACTATCTATCCAGTATATTGAAGATCTGCGAAACCGACGGCCGGTTATATAAAATACCAACAAGTTTCGCGTTTGATTCGCTTGTTGGCGCTCGATCGAAAATCGGAATTCGAAGCGGCTGGACAGTGGATGAGTTTGTCAAAGTTGCCAACGGGCTGCCAACGGGTATGCAGGCAATAGCCAATAATACACAATCGACCTTACTTAAAGCATCAATCAATACATCAATGACAGCCTTCGTAGAACCGAAAACAGGAATATGTAATTTTGAGTCAGATGGATTCTATAAATTGCTTGACTGGGCAAAGACATACGGGGTGTTTGAAGGTGGAAATACAATAAGCAACGAGAATAGTCCCGATGAAAGAACGCTTGTTCAAGATGATAAATTGGCACTTGTGGGTACATTAATTTGTGATCCATCTTCCTACGCCAGTATTGAATCCATTTTTGGCGAACCCATTTCCGTTGTCGGTTTCCCGTCCTCAACAAAATCAGGGCCCTTATGCGGTATGGGTATGTTGTTGGGAATTTCGGCACAGTCGAAGTGTGCTGATGGAGCTTGGAGTTATTTAAAAACATTTTTTTCTGAAGAAGAACAGCAGAAAATAGTAGATAGCGGGAATGGGATTCCCATTAAGACATCAGTTTTTGAGAAACAAATTGCTGCAGCAATGAATCAAAATGAATCGGATACCAATGGAGAAACGGATATGACAGCCGATTCCGGTTTCGTACCATTGAGTGAAGAATCCGCACAGGGCTATAGAGAATTGGTCTACAGCCTTGCAAACGTTCCTTACACGCCTGAAAAAGATGTCCTGGCGATTATTATGGAAGAAGTGCCGTCATACTTTCATGATCAAAAGTCTGCCGAGGAAGTCGCTGATGTAATCCAAAATCGAGTGCAAACAGTTGTTGATGAACAATAAGCAACTGAATATTTACCGCGGTGAAAAATAATCGTTCAATCAAGATTCAACTTCACAAAGTCGGTGCAATAGTTCTAATTTTTGCCTTTTATCTCTCCTTCAGGCACGGTACAACCGGGATGGGTACAGTAAATCTCCGGTACAAAAGTCTGGTCTGTGATTGGAGGACGGACGTAAGAGTCGTCATGCTGACGGGGAGTCAGCTTGATCGGCTCCGGTGTCAGGTCCTCATAAGGGATCATACTCAAAAGGTGACTAATGCAGTTTAGGCGTGCATGCTTTTTGATATCTGAGCTTACAACATACCAGGGGGACTGCTTGGTGTCGGTATAGGCGAACATAGAGTCTTTCGCCCGGGAATAATCCACCCAGCGTTTGCGTGACTCCAGGTCCATCGGACTTAGTTTCCATCGTTTGGTAGGGTCATTAATACGCTCCTGAAAACGTTTTTCCTGCTCCACATCGGAGACGGAAAACCAGTATTTGATCAATATGATACCGGAACGGATCAGCATCTTCTCGAATTCCGGGCAGGAACGAAGGAATTCCTGATATTCTTCTTCCGTGCAAAAGCCCATGACACGCTCAACACCTGCTCGGTTATACCAGCTGCGGTCGAACAGGACAATTTCACCGGCAGACGGGAGCCGCGCGACATAGCGCTGAAAATACCATTGGCTGTTTTCCTTTTCGGTGGGCGCAGCCAGCGCCTCAACCCGGCAGATACGTGGATTGAGTGCTTCTGTGATACGCTTGATCGCGCCTCCCTTGCCGGCGGCATCGCGTCCCTCAAAAAGAACGACCACGCGAAGTCCTTTGAACTTGACCCATTCCTGCAGTTTGACCAGTTCGATCTGCAGGCGGAGCATTTCCTTTTCATAAAATTCATTTGTTATGATTTGACACTCCGAACCGTGAAATTGAATGGATTTGTATTTTTCATCCTGTGGTTTGTTTTTATCCGGTTTTGATGGTTTGCTGGCAGCAGGTACGGTGTTATCCTTAGGTTTTATGGTTACTGCAGGCTTTTTTGCGCCATTGTTCTTTGCCATTGACGGGCACCTCCCATAAATGTATCCGTAGACTTGCTCAAATATCTGATTATTTTTATTTTATCATAAATTGATCCGCGTTTGGAAATATCATTGTCCCCCAGTCCATTTGGTATTATTGCTGTTGCTTCCAAATAAAATTTGACGTTGAGTAAGTACAATTGATGTAAGGGAAAAAATGCTTGATATGGTATATAATTAGTAAATATAAATTTGAGCAGGAAAGGCGGTCAGGATGAGTAGAACAGGGGAAAAGAAATATCTGATATTCATGGGGATTATTGCCCTTGTTGTTATCCTTTTTGTTACATACTTCGTTTATAAGATGAATACACAGAAATATGGTCCGATTGCTGCCAATCCGGTTGTGATGGCACACCGGGGATATTTTGTGAGTGCTGTGGAGAATACCATGGGGTCGTTGGAAGCGGCAGCAGTATTTAAGCCTGATTATGTTGAATTGGATGTAGTCGAGTCTGCCGACGGTGAGATCTTTGTTATTCATGACAATAATTTAAAGCGCCTGGCTGCTGTAAATCTGAATATCCGTCAAATGAAAACCGATGAAGTCAAAGCTGTTGTCCTTAAACAAAACGGTTTTGAAAGCCACATTTCTACATTGAATGAATTTGTAGATAAGGCAATAGAACTGGATCAGGATTTGAATGTTGAAATTAAAATATATGGGGGCGAGTCAACTGACTATGTGAAAAATGTAGTCAGTATACTTAAAAACAAGAACGTCAATACGAAGTATTTAATCCAGTCACTTGATTGGGATACTGTTTTGAAAGTAAATGAACTGGCACCTGAAATAGTAGCGGGATATATAGCCACTGACAAAAATTTTGATATCAATAATGCTGGAATTGATTTCATTTCTATCCCGGCATATGATGTTGCAAAAGATTTGCTAAGTCACACAGATAGGACGAATAAACCTATTTATATTTGGACAATTGATGCGGAAGAATCAATTGAACAAGTTTTCTCCGAAGGTGCTTCCGGTGTTATAACGAATAAATGCAATGAAGCCATTCAAATACGCAATCAGCTGAAAAAAACCGGAATAACTATTTAGGAGTTCAGTAAATGAGTTTATCTTCAAAAACAAATATCATCAGTCATGAGGGATACCGATTGGATTTCGAAAAAAAACACCTCCGTTTATTATCCGACAGGCCGCGCCTGGCGGATGATATGCGGCATATTGTCCTGTTTCTTGTATATGCTGCGCTTCTTCTATATTTCTGCTCGAAAAACTCACCGTTCTTCCTTTACCAGACCGGGTCTGATGTGAATCTGTATATGGATGTCGGGCGGGCCGTCGGCAAAGGTGCTGTACTATACAGGGATGTGTTTGAACAAAAGGGACCAACTCTGCTGCTGCTTTTTTCAATCCTTGCAAAAGTAACACCGGGCACAATGACGGGTCTTTATCTGTTTCAGAGTCTTACACTCGGGATATCCCTTTTTTATCTCTTTAAAACAGCACGTTTGTTTTTATCAGGAACAGCCAGTTTGTGGCTTTGCCTGATTTTTCCTTTCTTTCTCCTGAATTACCAGGTATATCAGGCAGGGGGCGGTTCACCGGAAGAATTAATTCTTCCGTGCTACATGGGCGGAATGTATTTTCTGATCCGTTTTTTTCTTAAAATTAACGGGACGGATACCAGTAAAAATGAAATAAGGACTTCAGGATTTTTTATCCAGGGTTTTTTTGCAGGGATCGTACTTCTGGTGAAAATTAATCTGACCACTTTTTTTCTTGTCGGATGCGGCATGGTCTTCCTTTACTTTCTTCTGCACAGGCAGTGGCGGGTGTTTTTCAAGGCGGCGATGTGGTTTTTTACCGGTATTATTGCTGCTGTCCTTCCATGCATCCTATATATGGCGGCAACACACAGCTTCAATGATTTCTGGAGTGTATACATCAAATTTAATTCACTCTATGCATCACCTGCGCTGAATTACGAAAACCAGAGTTTCCCGGTCGCGGTGGTTACAGCCGCCTTTCTGAATTTACCGGCTGTGATTTGCGCAGGGTATGGTTTTTTTGCTATTCGGACAAAGGTCATCCATTTCTCAAAATACGGTGAACTGTCATATATTTTAACATGCGCCGGTCTTGTGACTATGACGTATATCGCAGGTCGGGCCTATCATTATTACTCCATACCTATCTTGTGTTTTACGGGAATCGGCGCGATCGGCTTCATCCTGTTGTGGCAGAAGTATTGGCGGTTCAGGGTACCCGAACCGACCTTTCACAGTATCCACCCTGTTGCGGTGACAGGGATTACAGTAGGGATAATCGTTTGTATTATACTATGCAACGCCCAGTTTTTTGACTCGCCGTATATCAATCCGGAAAAGACGGGAGTAGAACAAATATCGGAAACCGTACTTTCTACATGGGAACAAACAGGAGGGAAGGAAGAGCCCAACATTTTGCTGTATGATTCAGGGGATCTGGGTTTCTATGAACTTACCGGCACCTATCCCGAAGTGCGCATTTTCCACATGCTGCATATCAGTGTAACTGCCTATCCGGATCTGATAAATGCACAGAAAATCTATATTGCACAGGGAATTCCTGATTATGTAATTTGTTCCGGATGTGATGCGCCGCTGCCGTCTGATATTTCCGATCTCAATCCTGCATACAAATTGATTGACCAGCAGGAGCAGCGGATTGCCGGACAGAATTATTCTATGACGCTTTACCAAAAACAGGATAGAATGGTTCCATAATTGAGGGAGGTGAATTATATGAGTACACCGCATAACTCTGCCAACCAAGGCGACATCGCTTCAAAAGTCCTGCTTCCCGGGGATCCGCTTCGGGCTAAGTTCATTGCAGAGAATTTCCTTGAGAATCCGGTTTGCTATAGTGAAGTACGCGGGATGCTTGGATTTACGGGTACATATAACGGAAAGCGCATATCTGTTCAGGGAACAGGAATGGGAATGCCGTCGATCTCCATTTATGCTAATGAACTGATAGAGTTTTACGGTGTAAAGACGCTTATCCGGGTAGGAACCTGCGGTACCATCCACCCGGATGTCCACTTGAAGGATGTCGTTATTGCAATGGGTGCGTCGACGGATTCCAACATGAACCAGGACCGGTTCGGAAGTATATACTTCGCACCGACGGCAAGTTTTGTACTGCTTGACAGAGCCTATCATCTGGCAATGAAGGAAAACATGAAGGCTGTTGTTGCAAATGTTTTTACGAGCGATAAATTCTATGACGATAAAATGGATCAAAAAAAGAGTCTTCTGTCCTCCTATGGGGTTGCCGCTGTTGATATGGAAACGTGTGAGCTTTATTCCCTGGCTGCCAAATACGGCGTGGATGCACTGACACTGATGACGGTTAGTGATTCCCTGGTATCAGGGGAAAGATGCACAACCGAAGAACGCCGGACATCTTTTAACGATATGATTAAAATCGCCCTGGAAATCATCTGACAGAGCGACAAATTGATTCTTGTGATATGTCCACCGAAATCATGTCCATGAAAACAAAAACATCCTGATTTATCCGGCATTTTCCGTTGTAGAGAGTACTGGGAAGTGCTATAATTATAAATAGTCGACGATATTCGAAGTTATTCGACGATATTCGTCAGTTTTCGACGATATTCGTCAGTTTTCGACGATTTGTTTGGGTCAGGCAGGCTTGAGACGATAAATGGAAAGGGTTAATCAATGAAAAATAAATTATGGATCTATGTCGGCACATACACTCTCCCGATTCTATTTGGCACAGGCGAAACGCTTCAAAGCAAAGGACATGGCATTGATCTCCTGGAATTTGATTCCCCTACCGGGAAGATTGAATATCTTTCGACGGCAGAAGGAGTCGAAAATCCTTCCTACCTTGTGATTTCCCATTCGAAAAAATATCTGTATGCCGTTAATGAACTTAAAACATTCAACGGGGAGGCAACAGGGACTGTCAGCGCATTCAAAATCAATCGAACTACCGGACAGTTGGAATTCATCAATCGTCAGAAAACGGGGGGGACAGACCCCTGCCATGTGAATATTAACCAGGATGATACGTTTCTATTTGTGTCAAATTACATGAGCGGAAGTATCTGCGTGCTGCCTGTCGCAGAGAATGGAAGCCTCCTTGAACCATGTCAGATTATTCAGCATGAAGGCAGCAGTATCAATTCCAGGCGGCAGACCGGGCCTCATGCGCATTCTCTGGTATTTGACAAAGATAATAGCTTTGCTTTTGTCCCTGATCTGGGTATTGATCAAATGAAGGTTTACAAAACGAATTTTGAGGGCGGGCGTGCCGTTCTGACTGAATGCAATCCTTTAAAAGTTTTTCCGGGATCAGGACCGAGGCATTGTGAATTCAATACTGATTTTCATCACTGCTATCTGATCAATGAACTGGGTTCAAGTATTTCTCTGTTCTATTACGACGGGCATGGAAATTTCGAATTAATCCAGACTGTGTCAACGCTTGCCAAGCCCTTTTCCGGAGATAATATATGTGCGGATATCCACCTCACACCAGACGGAAAATATTTGTATGGATCCAACCGCGGACATAACAGTATAGTAACTTATTTGGTTGATCCTTCGTCCGGCAAACTGTCGTATCTGACATCAACGGACTGCGGCGGAAAGACACCGCGCAATTTTGCTGTTGACCCCGGCGGACGGTATCTGATTGCAGCTAATCAGGACAGTGACAATATTGTCTCATTTGCGATTAACAGCCGATCGGGTGCGCTGACAGAAGTGATGAGACTGGAGAGCCCGACACCGGTCTGCATTAAATTTTTTGAGCCATTATGATTGATTTTCATTTCACACAGCAAGGAGGATGACATGGAAAAAATGTATGATATTCCGGGGAAAGCGAGAGCGTGTGTCCTGACAGGTCCAAACCAGTTTGAAATCCGTGATGTAGATGTCAAAAGTCCCGGGAAACAGGAGGTTCTCTGTAAAATCAGGGCGGTTGCTATCTGCGGAAGTGATCCTGAAGTGATCCGCGGGGATCTGGCAGGTACCTGGCCGCCGGCGTATCCGTTTATTGCCGGTCATGAATGGTCCGGTGAAGTTGTAGCTGTCGGGGAAGATGTCAGTGAATTTAAGGTTGGCGACAGGGTAGCCGGCGAAGCACATAAGGGATGCGGTTACTGTGACAACTGTAAAAAAGGCCGTTATACGATCTGCCTGAATTACGGTGACACGACAACCGGACATGAGCATTACGGGTTTATTGTAGACGGCGCTTATTGTCAATACCAGAAATATTCCATAAGAAGCATTACGCGCATGCCTGATAATGTCTCCTTCGCCGAGGCGGCGCTTTGTGATACTACCGGAGTTGCATTGCACGGGCTGGAGCTTACGGGGATCACTCCGGGCGGAACCGTTGCGGTTGTTGGCCCGGGTCCTATCGGCCTGAGCGCCATGCGGCTGGCAAAAGCACTCGGAGCGGCTAAAGTCATAATGGTTGGCCGGGGTTCAAGGCTTGAAGCAGCTGCAGAACTGGGTGCCGATGCATGTGTTGATTTTTCGAAGGAAGATCCGGTCAAGCCGGTCAGGGATTTTACAGGGGGAGTGGGCGTAGACGAAGCGTTCGAATGTTCAGGCGCTAAGGGAACTTTCAACCAGTGTGTCCATATGGTCAGGAAGGGCGGCCGTGTCGGCCTGTTGGGAGTTGCAACCGACGGTGTAATGGAAGAACTGCCGTTCAAATATGTGACTCATAATGAAATAGCGATTTTCGGCTCGCGTGCCAATCCGAATGTCAGCGGCAAAGTACTTCGGCTTATGTCATCCGGGCAGCTTAATGTAAAAGACCTTATTTCCCATCGCTTTCCGCTTGAGCAATTTACAGAAGCACTCGACACTTTCGTACAGCGTAAGGATCATGCAATCAAAGTGGTTATTCTGCCGAACGGGGAAGAGTGACAACAATTCAATTGCCTGAACAATAAGCCGCAATAATGAAAATATTTTTAAGAATATCTCACCGCGATGGCATCAAAGTGCATGGAAGGGAAACAATATGAATTATTTTGAGAACAAACCGCTGGGACGTACCTTTGCCGTAAGACTTGACAAGGGGGATGACGTACTTTCGTGTATCAATGATTTTATTCATAAAGAGAAAATTGAGGATGGTGTTGTTGTCTCCGGAATCGGCACCCTCGATCAATGCGTACTGCACTTTGTCACGCATATCGATGATGCATCCAAAATGTATTTCAGGGAATGGAATGATACTGCGTTGGAAATTGCTTCTATTCAAGGCATCATCGCAGACGGGACGCCTCATCTGCATATGGTGGTATCCGATGAAAACACAGCCTGGGGAGGGCATCTTGAGCCCGGATGCAGGACTTTGTTCCTGTGCGAGATTATTATTGTAGAAATGCCCCATTTTAATTTGACCAGGACCAATAAGTCCGACGATATCAATAATCCGGATCATCTGATCAGACAGCTGACCCCAAAAACGATCTGAGGAGGACACAGAACCATGAACCAACCCATAGAGCGTTACCTGAAAGTGGGTCTGGTACACTACATGGCTTATCCCCTGACAGCAGGCGGAGAAGGCGAAATCGTCGAAAGCGTGGGACGCATATGCGCGGATGAATACTTTCAAGTGATTGAAGTCGCCTGGATGAAAGATGCGTCCGTACGTCACAAAGTCAGGAAAATGGTCGAGGAATCTGCCATGACACTGACCTACGGGGCGCATCCGCGCCTTCTGCGCACAAAACAGAATATCAACTCCCTTGATGAGGCACAAAGGCTCATTGCTCTTGCGAATCTCAAAGAAGGAGTCGACGAAGCGTATGAACTTGGTGCCGGAGGGTATGCATTTCTCTCAGGTCAGTATGATGAGGCAACAAAGGAAGAAAGTTTCCGGCAGCTTGTTGCATCCACTGTCGAATTGTGCCGTTATGCGAAAGAAAAAGATGATATGCCGGTCAATTTGTCTGTTTTCGATTATGATGCCGACAAGTGCTGCCTGATTGGTCCGGCACCCCTTGCTGCCGGACTGGCATCTGAAGTATGTAAAAAAGCGGATAATTTTGGTCTTTTAGTTGATTTGACACACATCCCGCTTTTGCATGAGACAATCCGTGAAAGCCTTCTTCCGGTTGCCAAATATCTCAAACATGTTCATATCGGAAATTCCGTCATCGTACCGGGAGCACCCGGATACGGCGACCAGCACCCTCGTTTCGGATTTCCCGGCAGTGCAAACGGGATACCGGAAATCGTTGAGTTCCTCCAGGTCCTGTTTGAAATCGGGTATTTGAACGAAGAGAGGCCAGCCATTCTCAGCTTCGAAGTCAAACCTTTCGGGGATGATGACATTGAGATGGTGATTGCAAATGCTAAAAGGACCCTTAACGCTGCCTGGGCCAGAATGTAATTTTATTTGATAATAGAGAATTCGAACACAGTAAGAGAAACAAATTTATTTTAATTGCTGCCCCGTATTGCAATGAATGTCCGGAATGCATGTTAACAACGCACTCCGGGCATTTTTTATACCGGCACAAGTTTTACATAGTAATGTATTTATTTGAATCAGAAAATGACTGTAAACCACAGAAAAAAGTGAGGCAAAATTGCATTTGACAATTAGGCTTCACATGCTATAATGTTCACATACAGACGACAGTCGACTATATAACTTATTTCCTGTGTATTGAGTAAAAAGATTACGAATTGATTTGCGCAGATAATTCAGTACACGAATATTTCGTGATCTGACAAGCTGATGTCCGACACCGGCCCTGAAACAGGTTGTTTTACATTACTGGCTTACATGCAAAATTCAATTCTTATTCACACTTATACAGATTAGGAACAGATTAACTATGTCGACCATTGTAATCAACTTTTTTCCACTTGCGGGAAATTCGTGTTTTTGATTAACCTCAGAGGACGGGAAATAGACGGGGAGGTGTTTTAACAGAAAACATATACAGTAAAAGATAATTGAAAAGACATTTATAGTGATGACATAATACATTTCAATGCCTCAGTAAAAGATCATTTCATGTACATAGATTACTCACAAAATAGAATTATTTTAGGAGGAACTCATGAAAAAGACTATATTTACCATTGCAACAATGATTTGTATTTGTTCTACTCTTCTTGTTGGTTGCCAAAAATCGGGTGCAACAACAGCTACAACAACAGCAGCAGGCGCAGCAGCAACAACAGCAGCAGGTGCAGCAGCAACAACAGCAGCAGCAGGTGCAACACCTCTTAAGATCGGTCATCTGACATATCATACAGGTGCATTCGGACATGTTGGTCCCCAGTTTGACGGAGCAGCGAATTTTGCATTGGGTATAATCAATGAAAATCCCCCGCTTGGAGGCGAAGTTTCAATTATTCACCAGGATATCGGCACAATAGGTGAAGGCCAGGCAGCCAGAAAGCTTGTTGACAGTGAAAATGTAGATATCCTCCTGAATGTCGCCGGAGAATATATGTCATATCGTGACTGGATGGTTCAGTATGTTGCAGAAAACGCCGGGCCGCTTATGCCTTCCGTTCATGCAGGATCGATTGCACGTGAGTTCGGCGGTGTTGCTACTGAGCCGATTTTCAGAGGCGCGCCAATGGATACAGACCAGGGGTTAGCCACAGCTCTCACCATTCAGCAAGAGGGAGCAAAAACGGTTGTTATTATGGCAGTCGAAAACGACGGAATGCAGATGCAGCAGGATTCTGCGGTAAAAGCATGCGAAGCCCTTGGAATTACGGTTTTGGATCAGATTGATTTCCAGCCGGAACAAACATCATATAGAAGTGTTGTAGGCAAGGCCCAGGCGCTTAACCCGGATGCCCTGATCGTGTTCTGTGCTGCAGAAGACGGCGGGACAATTGTTAAGAATTCAGCTGAAATGGGAATGTCCTGCATCATTGTCGGCGCAACCGACTGGCTTTTTGTAGAATTTCCCCAGACTGCAACCATGAGCGCAATTGCAAAGCATAAGGTTGTTAAGGCTGTCGGATTCACATATGCAGAAGGTCCGGCATGGGATTTCTATAAAAAGGCATGGGATAGTTCTGAATACGCTTCTTTGAATGACGCAGCTAATTCTTATACATTACAGTATTACGATCTTCTGAATGTTTCGATGCTGGCCATCAAAAAAGCCGGATCAACAGACATAAATGACTGGGTGGCAGCCATGCGTGATGTATCCATGGCACCCGGAACAAAAGTATATACATATCAGGAAGGTTTTGATGCACTTGAAAGAGGCGAAGATATTGACTATGAAGGTGTAACCGGCACATTTGACTACACGGAAACCGGCGTTGTCAGTGGAATCTATGGTGTTTTTGAGTGGACGGATACCGAGACTATGGTCAGGGATAATGTAATCGAAGGAAAAGTGATATTGGACTTGGGCAGCAAAATCGGCTGATTGATTATCTGATATACAAAGTAGCAGGCTGCTCCCGAAGTGCGGATAGTTCATAATTGATGACGCAACCGGGAGCAGTTGTTTACTATAAACATGTATTTTCCCGGTAAATATTCCGTTGTAAAAAAATTTATCTCAAAGCAGAAGAAGGAAACAGAATAAAGAGATAAACCTAAAGAGGAGTTAATATGACTTTTTCATTATTTACATCAACTGCCTTGGTATTAGGTCTGCTGGAGGCAGCTCCCCTTGTTCTGGCAGCGATAGGATTCACCCTGATATTCCGACTCAATGGCTTTACAAACGTTGCATATGCGGAAAACATAACACTCGGCGCATATTTTGCAGTTATATTCAATTCGATGTTTGGCTGGAATTTTTATGCTGCCATCATACCTTCCGCACTACTATCGGGGTTGTTCAGCGTGCTTACGTATCTTGTTATATTCCGCCCTGCATTCAAAAGGGGTGTTGGAAAGACGGAGCTGATCATCCTGTCGGTAGGTTTATCATTTTTCGTGCGATACGGTTCAAGATTAATATTCGGCAACGACCTTTTCAATTTTACCTTTGATAATCCATCGTACCTTTCAGCTTTCGGCATCGGAATAACAAGTATTCAACTTACCTGCATCGCACTGGTAGTCGTTATTTCATTAGGAATCTACTTCTTTATCTACCGGACAAATTACGGTGAAAGAATGAGAGCTCTGGCTGATAATGAGAACCTGGCAATGATCAGCGGGATTAATCCGACAAAAGTTTCCATTCTGATCTGGTTTATAGCCGGAGCGGCCGGCGGTCTTGCCGGAGTTTTTTATGGTGCATTTTCCTTTGTAAGTCCTTCACTTGGCTACAATCTTATTTTAATCATTATCATGGTTACAATTGTTGGAGGAGTAGGAAGTGTCCGGGGCTCTTTAGCAGCAAGTGTCGGAGTAGGCATTATCACCTCAGCTGTGACTCTTTTGTCAAAGCCCCTTTATGGGCAGGTGGTTCTACTGATACTCTTTATCGGAATTCTAAAACTTAGAAAAGTGAGGATATAAAAAGTGGAACAATTACTATCTGGATATGTTATATATTCGCTAGCTTTTCTATTAATATTTATATCTTTAGCAACGCTTCTGCATCTGCAGTTCAGTCTTGCCGGAATAGTCAACTTCGGAGTTGTTGGTTTCTGGGGCCTGGGAATGTATTCATTCTCTTTGCTTCTGGTAAAGGGCAAAGTTCCCTTTGTGCTGGCCGTGATACTGGCATGTGTGATTACAGGGATTGTCTCCTGGATTTTGGGCAGAATCATTCTGAATCTTGACGATCAGGCAGTTTTGGTCGGGACGCTTGCATTTGCAACAATCATCGAATACTTGTCTACATCGGAAAAATGGCTGACGAATGGTGTTATGGGATTAGGCACAGTGAATTTCCCTTTCAATTTCGGGAAAAAATCACTGTTGGTCTATTCTTTAATTCTGCTGGTTTTCACAGTTTTACTGATGCTTTACACATATAAGCTTAAGAAATCTCCTTACGGCAGATTGCTTCTGAGTATCAGCGACAACGAAAAACTTTCACAAAGCCTCGGTAAGTCTACTTTCCGTCAGAAGAATATCTTCTTTACGTTTACCTGCGCACTAATCGGTTTCTTTGGCGCAATGGCGGCTCCTTTATACAGTTTCATTTTCCCTCGCATGATCGGCTCCGGTGTAACATTTACTATTTGGATTGCACTGATGCTTGGCGGCAGAAAGAGACTGTTCGGCGGATTAATCGGAGTAATTGCTACGATTGGACTATTTGATTATGTCATAGAAACAGTTATTCCCATCCCGACGCAGTACGCAGAAATTGTTCCGAATATTAAATTCTGCGTTTACGGGCTTATGCTGATTCTGGTTCTTATGTTCAGACCTTTTGGAATTCTTGGAGATAAGAAAATGGAGATTGTAAAATGAGAGAAAAAGTACTTCACTTAAAAAATGTAGTTAAAAAATTCGGGGGGAGAACAGTAGTAGATATTAAAGATATTACTTTCGGGACCCACGGCATTGAGGGCTTAATCGGCCCTAACGGTGCAGGAAAAACTACATTAATAAGCTTGATCACCCATAAAATCGGCATGGATCAAGGACAAATCCTTTATTATAAGAATAATAAGGAAATTGATATTTCCAAAAAACGATTGGATGAGATTGCAAGGCTCGGTCTTGTCAGGACAAACCAGATTATCCAGGACTTTGCGAGCCTCAGCATTAGGGAGTCTCTTCTTTTATCGCTTGCAACTTCGAAAGATGAGCAGCTTTATAAGATATTTAATGAAAAAAAATTCAGAAAAGCGGCAGAACAGGAAATCAATGAATACCTGGAGTTTTTCCATTTTGAAAATCCTGACGGGAATGCACTCTCCGCCGGGGAAAAGAAACTTCTCGACATTATTCGCTGCATGCTCCTGAAACCCAAATTTCTTCTTATGGACGAACCTACGTCCGGCCTTGCCCAGGATCAGACTGACAGAGTAATTGAGATGATGAAAACAAAGACGGCAAATAATGAGATGTCAATATTGATTGTAGAACATGATCTTGACCTTATCTGGAAAGTTTCGGAAAATGTTTTTTTTATGGCTGAAGGAGAAATCCTTATTCAGGGCGCCCCTGATGAAATCAGGAAAAACAAAACGGTAATCAGCAAGTATATGGGAGAGAATTATGCTCAGAATAAATGATATTAGAAGCGGATATGGTGATGTGACGGTCCTTCATGGCCTGAATTTCGAAGTGAAACACGAGATTTTTGCAATACTTGGAGCAAACGGTGCAGGCAAAAGTACTTTGATGAAGACAATTGCCAAGGTTATCCCCCTTAAAACCGGAGAGATGTTCTTTAAAGATGAGAACATCTCAAACTTCACACCGTTCCAGACTTCCGCCAGAGGTTTGGCTTTTGTACCCCAGGAAGAGCAGATATTCCCTCAAATGACCGTTCTGGAGAATCTCTCCATTGGCGGCATGAATCTTGATAAAACTGCGAAAAAAGAAAAAATGGAGGAAATATTCGAACTGTTTCCGGACATTGTCGCAAGAATAAATCAGAAAGCCGGAAGTCTTAGCGGCGGAGAAGCGCAGATGGTTGCTGTAGCCCGCGCATTGATGCAGGATCCGGCACTAATTCTACTGGACGAACCGACTTCGGGTCTTTCTCCTAAATATTCGGAAATATTGTTTCATAAAGTGAAAGAAATCCATGACAAGAAGGGGGTAAGTATCATCATATCTGAACAGAATGCTGCGAAAGCCCTTGAGATTGCCGACAAGATAATGGTTCTTACGCTTGGCAACATCTTCCTGATGGAGGATTCAAGGAACGTTGATATTGAGATGATAAAAGAGGGTTATAGGATTTGAAGCCATTCATTGTTTATTGGATTCGATGATCGGCACCGTTCTATTGTGTGGGGTGAAGTATTATGATAAACAAAGAATATTTGAATGCAGCCGGTAGTGTGCAGGCATATCTCGAAAGGATCGGCTATATCGGAAATCCGGAAAATGATTACAACACGCTTGCACAGCTTCAGTGGTCTCACTTACACAGCGTTCCTTATGAAAACCTGGATATTTTGCGCGGCAAATATTTATCACTTGAAATGGAAGACTTGTTCGAGAAAATTGTTGTGCGCAGGAGAGGCGGTTACTGCTTCGAGCTGAATGGTCTTTATTCATGGCTGTTAAAAAAAATGGGGTTTCAGGTCACTGAGTATTATGGCCGTTATCTGGATGGAGAACCTTTGGAAATGCCGATGCGCAGGCATCGGATTCTCCGGGTGGATATTGACGGCAAGGTATACATAGCTGATGTCGGGGTAGGCGTATGTGCTCCCAGGCATCCACTGTTGTTTCAGGTAGGGATTGAGCAGATACAGGGTGACGAATCCTACCGCATCGTTGAGCATCCGGCACTGGGTTTCGTTGTGGAATTCCGGCATAAAGGGGAATTCAAGAGGTTATTTTCGTTCACCCAGGATCCTCAGTACCCGATAGACTTTGAAATGCCCAATCATTGGTGTCTTACCCATCCTGATTCGATTTTTAAAAACAATACCATGGTCTTTATCCGTACACCTGAAGGCCGAAATACCATTGCTGATAAGAGTGATGAAAACGGAGTCAGAATCAGAGAATTCCGGAGGTTTACCAGAGATAACGTCATCACATGTGTTCCCCGGACAGATGCGGAAGAAAGAGAAGCACTGCTGACTCATTTTGGTATTGTTCTTTGATACTCCTGCAAAATCAGGCGATGAAAAAAGAAAAGATCGAATTAATCATCGTAACTCCTAAGAATTGTCGAGCATAAATGAATTTTACAGGTATATGCATGAATTTTGGCAAAGCCACACTTGTAAATATTCGCAGGAATGTGTTAAATATAGTAGAGATATTATTATATTCCTGATCTGTTCTGCACAGTTGATTTGATATAATGGTGCCGTTAAGCATGAAGCCATACTCTGTACTTTAGATTCTTGATTAAAATGGAGAATATTGAGCAGTACTTGCATGTAGGTGTAATTTCGTCTACAATCGACTATATACTACTCTCTGTAGAGGTGAAAGAAAATGCCTGAAGAAGTATCCAAAAGGAAGTTTTTGAAACGCAATTTACTGCGTGATGAAATTCGTGAAGCAATCCAGGAAGCAATTGATTCAAATGAGTTGAACCCGGGTGACCGCATCATCGAGACGCAATGGGCAAAAGACCTTGGCGTTTCGAAAGCTCCTGTCCGTGAGGCAATACGTGAGCTTGAAGCGATGGGCATACTTGAAAACCAGCCCTATCAGGGAGCGTATGTCAGAAGTCCTTCCTCCAAAGATATCGTTGATGCAAGTAAAGTTCGCCAGAGCCTTGAAGCTATGGGAATGAGAGAAGCGGCAAAAATCATACAGGACAGCGAGCTTGAAGAGATCCTGACCATCCTGCATGAAATGGAAGCGGCTGCCCAGGACAGTGATTTCGAATTATATATTGACCGGGATATGCAGTTCCACAGAAGAGTCATGGAAATAGCAAACAATGGGATTCTGCTGCGCGTCTGGGAGCAATCAAGAATCGCGCAATGGACAAAAGTCGTAACGAAAATGTCCAAACAATCGCTTGAAGCCCTGGCCATCCGGCATGAAGCCATCTATCAGGCATTGGCTGCACATGACCCGGAACGTGCAGAAATGGCTGCTGTTATGCATCTTGATGAATTACTGAAAGAAATCAAGGAGCATTAAAGTCTGCTCCTTGATTTATGAAGAGTTGGTTGTTGTAAGGAGGGGTATATTTTGACTGAGAAGACACCAAGGCGGCCATTAGAGAAACGCAGTTTATTGCGTGATGAAATTCGTGATGTCATTCAGCAGGCTATCTTATCAAAAGAATTGAAGCCGGGGGACCGGATTGTTGAAACCCAGTGGGCTGCAGATTTAGGGGTCTCAAAAGCACCTGTCCGTGAAGCTATTCGTGAACTGGAAGCGATCGGATTACTGGAGAACAAGCCCTTTCAGGGTTCTTATGTACGAATTATTACTGCTAAGGAATTTGATGATGCAATCAAAGTACGGGTTGTACTCGAAGTACTTGGTATGCGTCAGGCTGCCGGAAGGATTACAGATCAGCAGCTCAATGAACTGAGTGATGTGCTAAAAGAAATGGAAGATGCCGCCCATAATCAAATGTTTGAGCTTTATGTTCAGAAGAATACGGATTTTCACAGAAAAATCATAGAGGCTGCAGATAACGTGATGCTGCTGAACGTATGGCGTCAGTCCAATATTTCTGAGTGGACCAGTATCATTACGAAAATGTCGGAACGAACACTGGAAAACCTGGCAATCAGACATGAGGAAATGTACGAATCCCTTCGGGCACATGATGAGGAACGCGCGGTTAAGGCCGTTACGATTCATCATATGGAACTGATAGACGAGTCGATTGAAAAACGCGAAAAAATGTATGGCGACTCCTAATAACCCGGGTTCGCCTGTACGCTGTCCTACTAAGGGTTAGTAAGCATTTCAGCGGAATACCGGAAAAAAGGGATACACAGTGTATCCCTTTTAACTTACCCTATATGTGCTGCCTCTGCAGGCGGGATTGGAGGAAAAAATGGAAAGACCGGATACTGTCACTTCTACAGCTGCATTAGTTGTTGCTGCAGGATTATCAGCGCGGATGGAAAAATTCAAACCGTTTTTAGAGCTGGGTGATAAAACTATTATTGAATGGGTTGTTGAGACTCTGCAGTCAGCGGGTATCAGCAAAATTGTTCTTGTAACAGGCTTTCGGGCGGCGGAAATTGAACAAATGCTTTCAGGCAGGGGCCTCATTTTTGCAAGGAACGAACATTATACCGACACGAAAATGTTTGAGTCTGTAAAAATCGGTCTTCAGGTTCTCGCAGGACAATGCGGAAGGTTTTTCATTCTGCCCGGGGATCTCCCGCTGTTCAGGCGGCATACGCTCGAAAGCATACTGACAGCACAGGAAAAAACGTCTGCCGGCGTTGTCATTCCTTCGTTTTCAGGTAAACGGGGACATCCGATCCTTATATCGGAGAACCAAATCAGTCAAATTCTCGAATATGACGGTCCGTCGGGCCTTAAAGGTGCTTTATCGAGCCTGACATGCCTGCAAATGGAACTGGCCGTACCTGATCCCGGTATTTTATTGGATGCGGATACTCCTGATGATTATGCAGGCCTCAAGCGATACCGGTCTGAAATGGATTATCCTTCCCCTGAGGTATGCCATGCAATACTGCAGTGGTTTGATGCAGACGAACGTATCGAAAAGCATGGCCGTGCGGTTGCAGACGCAGCGCTGGAGATTGCGGATAAACTATCATCAGCCGGACACATATTGAACCGGGCACTTCTGGAATCATCAGCTTTACTGCATGATGTTGCCCGGAACAGGACGGACCATGCCAGATGCGGAAGTGACTGGATGATTCAATTGGGATACCAGTCTGTAGCAGAAGTTGTTGCGGCCCATATGGATGTGCCGGAGCAGGCGATTGACCGATTGGATGAAAGTGCGATTGTATATTTGGCGGATAAACTTGTTGTTGAAGACAGACGGGTTCCGCTTGACCAGAGATTTATGCATGCACAGGCAAAATATGCAGATGATCCGAAGGCAGCGGAAGCAGTCAGGATCCGCCTTGATAAAGCACAAAGAATAATAGACAGTATTGACAGTAGAATGGCCGGCAGCAAGGACCGGTATAAGCAATAATTCTTTGTTCAGGACAAATTGGATCTTTCCAACCATGCCTTCCTGATAAATATAACCTGAATCGCCCGTTTCTTTTATTAGCTGCTGCCGCGTGCTTTTTGCCGTAGCAGTAATTAAAAGGAGACGGGCGTTTTTGTTCTGTTACTGATTAGCAGGAAATGAACAGAAGAGTTCCGTGTCTTATTGACAATGAATCAAATTCTGCTAAAATGACATTAGATAGACGACAGTCGACCATATAATATTTTGAAAATGCAAATCCCTTACAAGATAAATGTATTCATTCAGATTCGCGAATGCATAGCATTTCATTTTTTTGCATAATACCGGAGAAATAAAAATCGAACTGTTTTCCGTCAAATTCAGTCAGGTATAAACAGGATAGTGATGAAACATAAAATTTAAAGGAGGATAGAGCAGCATGACTAACATGATCGGCAAAGGCGCTAAAAGAATTGACGCTTACGATAAGGTCACGGGAAAAGGATTATTTGCCGGTGACTATATTAATCAGTTTCCCAACCTTCTCTATGTCAAAGCATTACGAAGCCCGTATGCACACGCAAGAATTCTGAAGCTCGATGTAAGCAAAGCTGAAAAGCTGGAAGGTGTTGTCAAAATTGTTACAGGGGCAGATGCAGATGTTGACTGGGAGAATTTCCCTAAATCGGCCATATTTGCCAAAAATGAGACAATCTGGGCAGGACAGGGTATTGCACTCGTTGCTGCCGAGTCCCTTGATATTGCCGAGGAAGCTCTTGATCTGATTGAAGTTGAGTATGAACGTCTCCCGCATGTCCTGGACTATTATGCCGCATCCGTTGCAAACCCGGCTTCCATTATTGACCCTGAATTTGAAACACGTGAAGCCCCGTCTTTCCAGGAACGTCCCGGAGAGAAGCCAAAGCAGCGCAAATCCCCCAATATTGTCGGTGCATACTCCCTTGATGCCGGTGATGTTGACAGGGCAATGGAAAAAGCGGATATAATCATTGAAAAAGAATTCTGGACAGGTAAAAAGACCGCCAGTGCGCTGGAATGTGCCAATGCAGTTGCAAGGTATGATTCCGACGGCGGCATTACCATGTGGTCAAACGGAGCCGGCGTCCATGGTGTTATTAAGGCAGCCGTATGCCGGATTTTCAAGATGCAGGAGAACAAGGTACGTATCATTCAGCCGTATATGGGCGGCAGCTTTGGCAGCCGGCTTAATCCATATGTAGAGATCCTGACTGTCCTTATGGCGCTCAAAACGAAACGTACGGTTTCTTTTGAATATACCCGTAAGGAAATGTACACTTCTGCACCGTCCAACTGGCCTTGTATTACAAAAGTTAAAATTGGAGCCAAACGCGACGGCACCATTGTTGCCCATGACTATTACCTGGCGGAAGAAATCGGCGCAGCTGTCAACAACACATTCTTCACCGGACGCCTTTCATCTTCCGGTGCCTGCTGTGTTTACAATATTCCGAACACCCGCATGGATACCTGTGCCGTGGCAACGAATACTGTGCCTGCCGCCGAGTACCGCGGACTGGGCTGCCCGGAGGCCGAGTTTGGTATTGAGTGTGTGATAAACGAACTTGCAGATGAACTGAAAATCAACCCCGTTGAAATCCGGCTCAAAAATATGCTCAAAAAAGGAGACCGGAATCCCTATGGTGAGCTGATCACCAGTATCGGTCTTTCAAAATGCCTGCAGGCCTGTGCTGATGCGGTCAAATTAAATGAACCAAGCGTACAGCCTGAAAACGGGCCATGGCGCCGCGGCAAGGGCATTGCAACGGCAGGAAAGCAAAACACGCCTCTTGGCCGTTCCGAGGCAGAAGTCCGGTATAACAGTGACGGCACGGTGGAACTGCTGATCAGCTGCGATGAAAACGGTATGGGAATCACAACCAGCCTCGCCCAGATGGTCGCAACAGAGCTGAAAATGCCTATGGATAAAATCAAGGTTATCAAAGGCGACACACTCGTAACCCCGTATGATAACTATTCCGCTTCCAGCCGTACGACCTATAATACCGGAAATGCTGTGAAGCTTGCGGCAGAAGACTGCATCCGTAAACTCAAGGAAGAAGTTGCCCGTGAATTCGGCGTTCATCCCAGTAAGGTTGAAATCCAGAATGATAAGGCGATTCTTGTCGGGTCCCATGTTCAGGAAGTTGATATTCCTTCGCTTTTCCGTCCGACAAGTCCTTTTTCCCAGGGTAACTGGGGATTGCAGAAAGGCAGCCCTGTCGTCGGAAAAGGAATTTTCTGCCCTGCCCCGATCCACATGTGGGACGCCAAGGGTAAGTCGGACCGCGTCTGGAACTGGTTTCAGTATTCTGCCTGCGCTGTTGAAGCGGAAGTGAATGAAGAGACCGGACAGATCCGGATCATCAATATTGCAAGCTCCGCGGATACCGGCAATCCGATCAATCCAAAGCTGGTCGAAGGTCAGATCGAAGGCGGTGTGATGATGGCAATCGGATTCTTTGTTAATGAAGAACACCTTTATAATGACCGCGGTGAAATCAGCAATTCGAATATGGGGGATTACAGGCTTCCGACTTTCCTGGACATGCCCAAAAATAAAAACTTTGCTTCCCTGATCAATCCGGATCCGCTTCCTGACGGACCTTACGGTGCCAAGGGTATGGCGGAGTCCATCACTATACCGGTCGGACCCGCTATTGCGGAAGCTGTTTATCAGGCAGTCGGCATACGCGTTACGGGATACCCGATGACAGCGGAAAGAATTCTGCAGCTGATTAAAGAAAAGGAGGCGGCATTATGAGTCTTGTATATTCAAACGGAAAAACGGTCAGGGTAAGCCTGGAAGTAAACGGTAAAAAACTGACTGCGGATGTTGCACCCTATATGACCCTGCTGGATTTTCTTCGTAAGGAAATCAACCTGACCGGTACCAAGCATGGCTGTGATGACAGCAACTGCGGCGTGTGCACCGTACTTGTGAACGGGCTGGCCATTAAGAGCTGCACGATGCTGATTATGCAGGCAAACGGGAAAAAGATCACAACGATCGAAGGTCTCGAAGATGAGAACGGCCTGCATCCGATGCAAAAAGCATTTGTTGATCATTTTTCGGTACAGTGCGGATTTTGCACGCCGGGAATGATCCTGACTGCCAAGGCAATCCTCGATGAGAACCCGCATGCAACGGAAGAGGAGATTCGTGAAGGACTCCACGGCAACTTATGCCGCTGTACCGGTTATGTGAAAATAGTTGAAGCGATAGAAGCAGTGCGGGACGGTGAATATAATCCCGGATGTGCCTGCAGTAAGGAGGTTTGAACCATGAGATTTGATAATTATTTCGAGCCGACGACCCTGGCTGAATGTTCATCTCTGCTCAAGGAATATGGCTCTGCTTCCCGCTTGCTTGCAGGCGGTACCGATCTGGTTCCCCGCCTCAAGAACCGGCAGCTGAAGATTTCAACTGTTATTTCCCTGCAGGGAATACCTGAACTGTCACGTATTGAAAAAACCGAAAACAGTATGAACATCGGTGCTATGGTGACCTTGAGGGATGTAGTCAAATCACCTCTTCTGACGGGCAGCCTGAAGGTGGTCGCCGAAGCTGCCGGTCATATTTCCAGTATGCAGATCCGTAACATCGCTACAATCGGAGGCAATTCCTGTAATGCTTCCCCAAGTGCGGATTCCGTGCCCGGACTTCTGGTTTCTGATGCAGTTGCCCTGATTTCCGGTGCAGACGGAGACAGAAGTGTTCCTTTGATTGATTTTTTCGCCGGTCCCGGTAAAACCGTGCTCAGGGAAGGTGAAATCCTGACCGGCTTCAGCATTCCGCGGACATCTCCTTTCACCGGTGCTACTTATGAAAAATATACGATCCGGGGCGATACGGATATTACTATTGTAGGTGCCGGATGCAGGCTTAACCTGAACAAACAGGGTGTCATAGAAAGTGCCCGCATTGCGTTGGCGGCTGTTGCGGCAACTCCTGTGCGGATTGATGCTGTCGAGAAACTGCTTGCCGGACAGAAACTGACGGATGAATTAGTAAAGGAAGCAGGCAATCTGGCTGCGGCAAACATTTCCCCGATCAGCGACCAGCGTGCAACGGCTTCATACCGAAAGGAAATGGTCAGTGTATGGGTTCGCCATGCACTTGTCGAAGCACAGAAGCGGGCTATTGCTGCGATTGACAAATCGAATGAGCAATCCTCCTCCTCCGTTGAATGGACATATTACGGTTGATTGTATCAATAATCAATTTGAAGGCTTATCGGTAGAATTCAGCTGATTTTGTATGAAGAGGAGAATACGCAATTGGAGAAAATTACAGACAATGTATATACGGAAACAAAGATAAGGGGATGTAACCCGAGCATAGTATTTACTACAGAAGGTTCTGTATTTATTGATACGGCCCAATGGATAACCACTTTGCTTGATATGAGGAAATTCGCACTGGAAAGAGGCCCCATCCGCTATTTGATCAATACGGAAGCACATATCGACCATATCTTCGGCAACCATTGGTTCGCCGGTGAATGCCCTGTCATCGGACACGAGAAACTTGATGATATTTTCTGGACAGTCGCAAATGCGGAATGTTATGACTACAGCCTCGATGTGATCAAGCGCCAGGACCCGCAGTCACTGCATTTGATGCCGTCACGTGAAGACTATATCGTAAACAAACCTCAGATTTATTTCAGTGAACGTATGAGTTTTGTGCTCGGCAGCCATCATTTTGAACTATATCATACACCTGGTCATTCAACAGGACAGACAAGCATATATGTTCCCGAAGAAAAGGTACTGTTTGTCGGAGATACGATTTTCTCCGACTGCCAGACATGGCTGCACTCAGCAGATATTAACCAGCTTCTCGAAACACTTCGCTTCCTTCGGACTTTTGATGCGGACTGGATTGTCCCCGGACACGGGCCTGTCGTGAAGAAAGAATATATCGATGTGCAGATTGCTTTCATTTATAAATGGATCAGCACTGTGGCCAATGGCATCGCCAAGGGCTGGACCAAGGAAGAATGCATTGAGAAAATTAATTTCCGGGATCAATTCCCTGTGGATATCGGTCAGGATGAAATGATGGATTATATCCAGACTACCAATGTGGTGAAAGTGTACGATTACCTGACTGGCAGCGTTTGAAAGGATTTGACCTGTTTGCTTCATGAGGACAGTAGCGCAGCTTACATTATGTAAGTGCCTGTTAGTTGAATCAGATCCAATATTTATACAAAGGAAAGGAGAAAAACGGGGAGAAAGAAAACAAAAAACGAACCGAAGAATAGGGAAGATAACCATTGAGGAGGAAGAAAATGACAAAGAAAGCAACGAAAATTGTAGCACTTGTTATGTTAATGGTTTTTGCAGGATCGACCCTTTTGACCGGCTGCGGCGGCACGGCAACGACGACGACAACGGCAGCTCCGGCAGCGACAACAGCAGCGACAGCAGCGACAACGAAGACGGCGGAAACAACAGCCGCGACGAAGAAACTGCCTGTAGTGGGTATTTCATCCGGATCATCGGGAACATCATGGAGAAATATCATGATCGAAGCACTGGATACGGTCGGCAAGGAATATAAGGATGCCGGTAAGATTGCAGACTTCAAGATCGTGAATAATGTAACCAACGGCGATGCAACGGAGCAGGCCAATATTATCCGCGACTTCATTTCACAGGGAGTGGATATTATCCTTGTCAACCCGAACTCACCTGACGCACTCAACGGCGTCATCAAGGAAGCACAGACGGCAGGCATCCTGGTATTCGCATTTGATGCAACCGTAACGGCAGCCGATGTTGTCAACGTAACGCTGGACCACTATGCGTGGAACAAGAAGAACGTTGAATGGATCGCTTCCACACTCAAAAAGGGCAACGTCATCCAGGTCTACGGGCTCGACGGGCATCCGGCCAACAACGACCGTATCAAAGCGACCGATGACGTTCTCAAGAACTATCCGGACATCAAGATGATCGCCAGCACATCCGGCGGCTGGGACCAGACAAAGGCTAAAGAAGTAACGACCCAGATCCTCGGCTCCGGCCAGCAGGTAGACGGAATCATCACGCAGGACGGCATGGCCTTCGGCTGCCTCTCTGCCTGCATCGATGCCGGCAAACTTCCGAAAGTCATGTTCGGCGATCCGGGCACAGCCTTCTTCAAGGAATGGAAAGCCCTTCGTGATTCAGGCGCAGACTTCAAGGCATGTGCTCAGCCCAATCCTCCGGGAATCGGCGGAAGTGCTTTCCGTATCGCCCTGAACGTATACAACGGCATGTCCTTCAAAGCAGACGTCCTCAAAGACAACACCTACTTCTACGTTGTAAGTTCGTTCTATACGGATGAGAACTTCGAAGAAGGCTGGGCCATGCTCAAAGACAAGCCGGACGATTACCTGCTGTCTGAAATCATGACACAGGAAGCAGCGGACGCCCTGTTCGCATAAAAAGTGTGTTCTTGACATGTGGCCCTGGTTAATAATGGGGGATGCAGGAGGACTGGTCAGGATCCTCCTCCTGCATCTCTTAATCTTATAAAAAGGTTAGGTGATCAGCGTGAATGCACTGGAAGTAACAGGGATCAGAAAATGTTTCGGCGGCGTGGTCGCGCTTTCCAACGGCAACCTGGTTTGCCAGTTCGGCAAAATCACGGGACTGCTCGGCGCGAACGGATCGGGGAAAAGCACCATTTCCAAGATCATTACCGGAGTCTATGCAGCCGACGAAGGCGAAATCAAGTATAACGGAAAAGCAATCAAATACCGCAACCCCCACGAAGCCAAGAGAGACGGGATCGCGATGATCTTCCAGAATCTAAGCCTGATTCCGGATCTGACCGTCTGGCAGAATATCGTATTGGGCGCGGAAACAAAAAAGGGCATGTTCCTAAACAACAAACAGGCTAAAATCCTTTCCCAGGAAATCATCGGGCAGCTTCAGCCGGGCCTTGACATCAACAGGAAAGTCTCGGAACTGAATCCCGGGGAGATGCAGATAGTAGAAATAGCCAAAGCGATTTCGTCGGAGCCGCGCCTTTTGATCCTCGATGAACCGACGGCGGCGCTGGAACAGGAGCAGGTGCAGAATCTGTTCAAATACATGCGCAGGCTCAGGCACCAGGGCGTTTCGATGATTTTCACTTCCCACCGGATCTGGGAAGTCATGGAGATCTGCCAGGATGTCATAATTTTTAGAAATGGTGAGAATGTCGGGGCCATCAACTCGGAAGTGGAAGCCATGGACCCGGAGAAAATCATTTCATTCATCACGGGGGAAGCCAATCACCGTCAGTTTACAAAAGCGGACCACAAACCCTCGGATGACACGGTGTTGCGTATAAAGGACTTAAACTACGGCAAGTCCTTGAAAAATATATCCTTCGACCTGAAAAAAGGGGAAGTACTCGGAATCGGCGGGCTGGCAGGGCAGGGACAAAGCGAACTGATGCTGGCACTGGCCGGCAGTTTCCCCCAGCTCAAAGGGGAAGCGTACATAAACGGCAAAAAGATCAGGCTCATCAGGCCCAAAACCGCGATACGCAATAATATCCTTCTTGTTCCGGGCGACCGGCAGCTGGAAGGCCTTCTAATGAACCATTCTTTGTATACCAACATGATTTTTCCGAAACTGGCGCAGAAACGCCAGCCGCTTTTCACGCCCCGGAAAAAGTACAGGAAAGAATGCCAGGACATTATCAAGGCGCTGTCGATCAAGGCACACAGTCTGGACACGGTAGTGGGGACGCTGTCCGGGGGCAACCAGCAGAAAGTGGTCGTCGGGAAATGGCTGTCGTTTTCAACCAGCGTCCTGCTGCTGGCCGACCCGGCCAAAGGCGTGGATGTCGGGGCGAAGCGGGAGATGTATGAATACATCCTCAAGGAAGTAAAAGACAAGCAAATGAGCATAATCCTTTACGCCAGTGATTCGGAAGAACTGATGCAGTACTGCGATCGTCTGATGATCATGTATGAAGGCAAAGCGGTTGCTATGCTGACGGGTGAAGAAATCAATGAAGACACCATCGTTGCGACATCGATGAGAATTCGTCAGTAACGGAGAGGAGCAATCGGAATATGAATGCACAAGCTATCAGAAAAGACATCCGGAAATGGATTTTCAAGCCGGAGACCTCGAGTCTTTTGATATTTCTTTTGATGCTGCTGATCACGGTCCTGCTGCAGAAGAACTTTTTCGAATCCCAATCGCTGGTGCGCAGCATCAACGCGTTTGCGCCGCTGATACTGATGACGATGGGGCAGGCGATTGTCATGATATCGGGCACCATCGACCTTTCGGCCGGCCCGGCGCTTTCGCTGATGACCTGTGTCCTGACCTACATTATGAAGACCAACGATCCGGTCACGGGTGTCACGGCCTTTATAGTGACGCTGCTGGTCGCGGTCCTGATCGGAGTCATCAACGGCTTCGGCGCGGGGTACCTGCGTATTCCGCCGGTCATCCTGACCTTTGCCACGTCGTACATATGGCTGGGCGCGGCCCTTTTCATACGGCCGACACCCGGCGGACAGACGGTGGACTGGTTTAAGGCGTTCTACGATTTCGGTTCCGTCAAGAACGCACCGGCGGGGCTTGTGGCTTTCGGCAAAGTGATTCCGCCCGCCCTGCTGCTGGTCCTGATCGGCTGCGTGCTCTGGTACATCCTTTCCAAAACCAGGACCGGACGGTACCTCTATGCGGTCGGAAGCAACGGGGACAGTGCTTATGCCTCGGGCATCAACACGGCCAAACTGCAGATGAAAGCCTTTATCCTGAACGCGCTTTATATCTTTCTGGCATCCCTGTTTTTTGTCGGGCAGAATTTGTCGGGGGATGCCCGCATGGGCGACCCGATGACCTTGAAGGCGATTGCGGCGGCTGTCGTAGGCGGGATAGCGATGTCCGGCGGACGCGGCAGTGTGTATTTTGCCATAATCGGAGCGCTGATTATGAGCCTGGTCAACAAGATTATTTTCTTTGCGAATATTCCCAACGCATATCAGACGCTGGTAAGCGGACTGATCGTTGTGGCCGCCATCTCGAGCTCCATGATCTATACAAAGGTCAGCCACAGCGAAAAGAACAAGGAGAATGCATAATATGGAAAAAACGCTGTTGAGTAAACGCAAAGAGAGCCTGACGGTATTTTACGGGAACTATAAGAAGATTATTGCGGTCTGCCTCTTAATCCTGCTGCTTTTTGTACTGGGGCAGGTGCTTGTCGGCAACTTTATGAGTGCCAGCCAGCTGCTGCTGACGATTAAGATGTCCTCATTTATTGCTTTCTTCGGACTGTGCCAGATGGCGGTCATATCGGTAGGCGGCAACGGCCTGGATTTGTCGGTCGGTTACACGGCAACGCTTACGGCGGTCCTTACGGCCAGCGTCATGGACGGACAAAATGGAAACCTGCCGCAGGCATTGCTGATGGCTCTTGGGATCGGCATCCTGGTCGGCCTGGCCAACGGCCTTCTGATCGCGTATGTCAAGCTGCCTCCGCTGGTGGTCACGCTTGCAATGTCGAGCATTCTGCAGGGGATTATAAATGTCTACACGGCCGGCAAAAATATCACGGGTAAACCGTCGCCTGTCCTGCAGCTGATCGCCGCCAAGTCAACGGGGATCGTCCCCAACGTCCTGTTCCTGCTGATTCTGGTAGCCCTTATCGTAACCCTTATACTGAACAAGACCAAATTCGGACTGATCGTATACGGGGTCGGCAGCAATGAGCGGACGGCATACCTAAGCGGGATCAATGTCCGTGTGGTACGCTGTGCGGCCTATATTATCTGCAGCACACTGGCCAGCCTGATCGGGCTTCTGCTGATCGGCAATATGGGTACGGCATTCAAGGACATGGGCTCCAACTATGTCATGCCCAGCGTGGCGGCGGTTGTCGTCGGAGGCGTATCGATGAAGGGCGGGGAAGGCAACTACCTGGCCGTCATCCTGGGCGCCGTTTTCCTGCAGACCCTTACCAACCTGCTGGTCGCCCTGGGCTGGGGTGATGCGGGCAAGTGGCTCGGCTTCGGCCTGGTCCTCTACATTCTCCTGATGGCCTATGTCAGTGACCGCAGGCGCCGCTGATCTTACGGGTCACATGTGACCACGATCTTACTTTGCAGCGAACCCTGTAATTTTGGTTCTCCCTTTCCTGTTATCCCCGCTATCCGTCTTTTCCCATCCACTACACACAAGGAGGAAAATGCAATGAAAGCTGAAGGTATAAATAAACTGTCCATTATCGGAACAGGTATGATTGGCGCCAGTATGGCAGCACTTAGTACCGGCAACGGCTATCCGACCACAATGCTTGCGATAGATGACGTGCAGGCTAAGGCAGGAATGGACCGGTATGATGCCTGCTATCAGGACCTGATAAAGCAGGGACTTGTAACAAAGCAACAGGCAGAAGCCTGCAAACGCCTGCTTAAGGTAACACAGAGTTATGAAGACCTGGCTGATACGGACTTCATATTTGAATGTGTTTTTGAAAAACTGGAAGTGAAGTACAGCGTGTATGCGCTGATAGAAAAACATTGCAGACAGTTTAAGGCGATTGCCTCATCGACTTCTGCCATTTCCGCTGAAGACCTGGCAAACGGATTGAAGCAGAAGGAAAAACTCATGGTGGCGCATCCGTGGAACCCGCCCCACCTTGTTCCCTGCGTTGAAGTAGTAAAGAGCCCGTACACCAGTCCTGAAACAGTTGTAATCGTTAAAGCAACACTGGAATCCATGGGCCGCAAGGTAGCACTTATGAATAAGGATGCAGCAGGTTTCATCGGAAACCGCATCCAGCACGCAATCATTCGTGAAGCAGTCTATATTATTGAACAGGGGATCGCAAGCGCTGAAGACATCGACACCACTTTGATGTACAGTTTTATGCCGCGATATACTTCCATCGGATTATTCGAACATCAGGATAATGCAGGCCTGGATATGGTAGACAGTATTGAAAAATATCTGTTTCCAAGCTTATGCACGGCACAGACAACACAGGACTTTATCAAAAACAAGGTTGATGCAGGGGAACTGGGGATAAAGACCGGAAAAGGTGTTTATGACTGGTCCGGCAGGGATCTTGACGAATTTCGCCTGCGTGCGGCGAAACCTTATTTTGCTTTCTTTAACTGGGATTTGCCGCAAGGGTGATTATCAGCGGAACCGGATTCAAAGAATAGATGCCTCTCATTCAGAAACGCTTCGACAGTTATCACCTTTACTGTCGGAGCGTTTTTAATTTCCCGGCATTTTCCGTTTGACATCCGCAGCGGTCATGCTATAATTAAACAAGTAAACGACAGTCGACGATATTCAGATTGCAGTTGGCGATATGAATTTTGATATAATGACATTGCCAGAGACAAATAAATTTTTTTGCTTATCGAATTGTTTTTGAAAACAATTCGATAAGCAGTATACTGAAAGTATAATTCAGGTCAGACAGGAGTGAAAGGGATGGAAACAGGTGCAATTATTGTTGCAGCAGGGAAGAAGGCACACTCGGATTCATTTTTGCCTATGATAAAAATAGGCAGTATTTCTGCTGTTCTGCGCCTGATAAAGACCTTTCAGCAGGCGGGTATTTCAAGAGTAGTACTGGTGGCCGGCAAAGAATCCGAAAAACTCGAAAAACATATCTCCCGTAAGGGGACTGTTTTTTTGCGGAATACTGATGAAGACAGACAGGAAATGATCGATTATGCCAAAATCGGGCTTTCCTATCTTGAAGGCAAATGTGAGAAAGTATTGATCACGCCTGTTGATGTTCCGTTATTTACGGCAGATACCGTAAGGTGTCTTATAGACTCGCAGGCTCTGCTGGCAAATCCGGTTTTTAACGGAAAACGCGGTCATCCTCTGCTGATTTCAAACAGTCTGGTTCCTTTTTTTCTTGAGTACCGGGGAGAAAACGGACTGCATGGCGCCATTTCAAACTGCGATTGCCCAAGAACCCTCATCGATACAGGTGATGCAGGTGTTCTATATGACGTGAGTTCCGGGGAAGATTATCAGGAATTACTGGAACAGCATAATAAGGCAATACTTCGCCCTGTTGTGAAAATCCAATTGGCCAAAGAAGATATTTTTTTGGGTCCCGGCTCTGCGGAGCTGCTGTCCCTGATTGGCAGAACATGTTCAGTGCGGCTTGCCTGTGAACAGATGGCTATTTCGTACAGCAAAGGCTGGAAGATTATACGTGTCATGGAAGAACAGCTTGGATACACCGTTGTTAAACGCCAGCAAGGCGGGAAGAACGGCGGAAGTGCCTGCCTTACGGAAAGAGGAAAGTCTCTTCTCAACAGATTTTACATTTTTGAGACAACATGCAAAGACATAATACAGCAGCAATTTAATATTTTCATAAATGAGATGCAATAACTTTTCAAGGGAGACAAGTAATGAAACAAATAGAAACAACAAAAGCAGTTGGACACGTCCTCTGCCATGATATTACGCAAATCATCAAAGGCGTCACGAAGGATGCCATATTCCGTAAAGGACATATTGTCACAGAAGAAGACATACCAGTTCTGCTTTCCCTGGGCAAAGACCATCTGTTTATATGGGAAAAACAGGAGGGTATGCTTCACGAGAATGAAGCGGCAGAAATACTCTATTCAATCTGCCGGAATGACTATATGAGTCCATCCCCTGTCAAGGAGGGAAAAATCAACATCCACGCCGATATTGACGGTTTATTTAAGGTGGATGTTGAACGTCTGAACCGGATTAACGCCCTTGAAGAGATGATGATTGCCACACGTCATTCCAATTTTGCTGTTAAGAAGGGGGATAAGCTTGCCGGTACGCGCATTATTCCACTTGTCATTGAAAAAGAAAAAATGGATAAAGCCGTTGCGGCTGCAGGGACAAGACCTATCCTGAAGCTGCTTCCTTTCGGACATAGGAAGGCTGCAATCGTCACTACCGGCAATGAGCTTTTCTATGGCAGGATTCAGGATGCATTCGGTCCTGTGATCCGCGAAAAGCTCTCTGAATTTGATGTGGATATAATCGGGCAGGTAATCGTAAACGACAATACAGAGAAAATCACCCGGACGATTATGGACTTTATTGAACAGGGAGCCGAACTGATTATCTGCACGGGCGGGATGAGCGTTGATCCGGATGACACGACGCCTTCCGCCATCAAAAACACCGGTGCCGGGATCATATCCTACGGGGCTCCCGTACTTCCCGGCGCAATGTTTCTTTTGGCCTATTATGCGGCAGGTGATAAAGTCATTCCCGTTCTGGGTCTTCCGGGATGCGTCATGTATTCCAAACGAACAATTTTCGACCTGGTTCTTCCCCGCATTATGGCAGGGGAAGTGCTGACAAGGGATGACCTTTCGGTTCTTGGACATGGCGGGCTCTGCCTTGGGTGCACGGAATGTACTTTCCCGAACTGCAGTTTTGGTAAATAAGTAAACGCTGTATCGGCGATCTGATTGGAGGCAGCTTATATGGAAAATGGATTGACCCATTTTGATGCAGGCGGGAAAGCCGCAATGGTTGATGTCACTGAAAAAGAGGCAACGAAGCGTACTGCCGTTGCGACCGGGAGTATTCATACAAATCCTGAGGTTTTCGAGGCTATTCAAAAGGGAAGTGTAGAAAAGGGTGACGTCCTGGGAATAGCAAGGGTGGCTGGAATTATGGCGGCAAAGCGGACTTCGGAACTGATTCCTCTGTGCCATCCGCTGATGCTCACGAAAGCTTCGGTTGATTTTGTACTGCATGCCGAATCCTGCACCATCGAAGCACGATGTACAGCCAAACTCAGCGGAAAGACCGGTGTGGAGATGGAAGCTTTGACAGGGGTGAGCATTGCACTGCTCACCATTTATGATATGTGCAAGGCGCTGGATAAGGGTATGGTCATAAAGGACATTCACCTGGAAGAAAAAACCGGCGGGAAGAGCGGACAATACATCTATTCCAATTCATTATAATGAGGTGACAACATGGTTGACCAGTACGGAAGAACCATTGACTATATGAGAATATCCATAACAGACCGCTGCAATCTGCGGTGTATATACTGCATGCCTGAAAAAGGGATCGAATGTATCCCTCATAACGAAATTCTCACATACGAAGAAATACTGCGGCTAGTCGGGGCTGCAGCAGCAAACGGAATCAGCAAAATTAAAATCACGGGAGGGGAGCCGCTTGTGCGTAAAAACGCGGCAGAACTTATCCGGAAGATCAAACTGGTTGAGGGCATACAGGAAGTAACGCTGACAACGAACGGAGTACTGTTTAAAGAGCAGGCTGCGGATCTCGTCGATGCTGGTCTGGATGGCGTGAATTTCAGCCTTGATACCCAGGACGCTTCGAATTTCAGCAGGATCACCCGAGTTGATGCATTCAGGCAGGTCCTTGCATCGATAGAGTACTCTTTGCAGTTGGGGATCAGGACAAAGATCAACTGTGTCCCCATCCAGCCTTATGATTATGCTGATCTGGCCGCAACGGCTGATTTTGCCAGGAAGTATCCCATAGATGTGCGGTTTATTGAACTGATGCCAATCGGACTTGGCCTGCAGTATGAACCGGTTAAAAGTGAAAATATACTGCACCAGTTGACCAACGAATTTGGTGTGCCGGACATCTCTCATATTTCACATGGAAATGGACCGGCCCGCTATTATGATTTCCCCGGCTTTCAGGGAAGCATCGGTTTTATCAGCCCGATGTCCAATATTTTCTGTGAAAACTGCAACCGCATCCGGCTTACGGCTTCGGGAACGCTGAAGCTGTGCCTGTGCAACAACAGAAGCCTGGAGTTGAAGCCGCTGCTCAGAAACGGTATATCGGATGATCAGCTTTCAGAGGTATTCAGGAATGCAGTATTTGATAAACCTCAGGCACATCATCTGAACGAACCTGCGGATGAGACATCAGAAACACAAAAAATGGTTCAAATAGGAGGATGAATATATGGGGCAAGTCATGGCTGTGTGCATCAGCGAAAAGCGCGGCACAAAAAAGATTGATGTGGGTAAAGACGAACTGATAGAAAATTACGGACTGAAAAACGACAGCCATGCCGGTGACTGGCATCGTCAGGTCAGCCTTTTGTGTTACGAACGAGTTGAGGAATTCCGTGCAAAGGGAAGTAATGTAGGAGATGGTGATTTCGGGGAAAATCTCCTGGTCAGGGATATCGATTTCAAAACACTTCCCGTAGGCACACTGCTTCACTGCAACGATGTGGTTCTGGAAATTACGCAGATCGGAAAACTGTGTCACTCACACTGCCAGATATTCCAGGAAGTCGGCGACTGCATTATGCCTAGGGAAGGTGTATTTGCCAGGGTCATTCATGGCGGAGTAATTGCCAGAGGAGACGATTTGTATGTTGAATGATGTATATATCGATTTGATGCACCGCCTGCTGCAAGGCCAAAGCGCAGTTATCATGACGCAGTTCAGCGGGAAGCGAGGGAAGTTTCCCGATTTTGAGCGGATTCTGATAACGGATACTCAGCACGAAGAAATGGCGAAAAAGGCTCTTGAACAGGGATTTCCATTAACAACAAATCTGAAGGACAAGACGGTTATATTTGAACCGTTTTACCCGGAAGAACGTCTGATAGTTCTTGGCGGAGGCCATATTGCCCTTCCATTGACGGATTTTGCCGCAAGAATAGGGTTTTCCGTCACAGTTGTGGATGACCGGCCGGCGTTTGCCAGTCACCCCCGGTTTCCGGCTGCTGCACAGGTTACATGCAGCAGCTTTGAAAAAGCCATCGAACAGCTGCATATTACTGACAGTGATTATGTGGTGATTATTACACGCGGCCACCGCCATGATCAGGCATGCCTTGAAAAGCTACTGCCGGGTACCGAACCTTTTTATACCGGGATGATCGGTTCCCGCCGCCGGGTGGCAGCGGTCATGGACGAATTAATCGCGCAGGGATATAGCGCACAAAGGCTGCAGCGCATACATTCACCCATCGGCCTGTCTATAGGGGCCTTAACTCCGGAGGAGATTGCTGTTTCCATTTCAGCTGAACTGATTTCATGTAAGCGCTTAAAGAGAGAAGACCTTCCGGGCGAGGTACGGTATACAAACCGCTCTGATGTGGATATCGGTGTACTTCGTGCTCTGGAGAAGGAAACGGATCAGCCAAAGTCCATTGTTACGGTAATATCCTCCAAAGGTTCCGTACCGCGCGGTGCCGGCGCAAAGATGCTGGTTTATCCGGACGGCAGAATAGCTGGAAGTATCGGCGGCGGCTGCAGCGAGGCTGCTGTCATAAATGATGCCCGTCAAATCATCGGCACAGGGGAATATCTGCTCAAAACAGTGGATATGACAGGTGATGCGGCTGAAAGTGAAGGGATGGTCTGCGGGGGTATTATGCAGGTGCTGATTGAGGATTATTGACCCGATATCAGCCTCCGACTATTTTCAGCTTATTGTCTACAAAGGCTTTGGCCCGGGCGATATCATCTTCTTCAAGATGCTCAATAATCAGAGGTATATTGGGATGCAGCCTGGATAGACGGCGCAGATACAGATCGTAATTGAGCTTTCCGAGTCCCGGGGCGGGAAGCTCAACAGCTCCGGCACCCCTGAAAGTATGAGATTCATCCGCATCCATACTGACATGCTTTTCATTATAATCATCCGCCCGTTTACAGTCTTTTGCGTGTGCTATTTTGACACGGTCGCCCAATGCATTGAAGATCCGGTTGATTTCTTCGTCTATTGTATCAATATTGCTGTCAGTAAAATAATTGGTGGGATCCAATAACAGGCCAAGTCCCGGACTTTTAATATCTGCAAAAAGCCTAAGTACCTGGTCGACTGATCCGATAACGTTATTGACATAATTTTCTATCAGAAAAACGGCATCATGACTGCAGGCATAATCCGCTAATTCCGAGATTACAGTCTTAATCGCCTGGTATCCGGCTTCCGTTTCGTTCCTGGAATCGTACACCCAGTCGCTGTCTTCATTGAATGTCCCTGTTTCACTGACAACATAAGGCGAACCGAGATCCCGCGCGTATTTGAGCAGGGTCCGGACGCCTGCAATGTTCTTTTCTCTTGTTTCAGGATTTGTATGTATCAGATTCGTGTATCCGGAAATGGCGACAATCGGCAGGTTTGCTTCCCGGAATGCATCACGGATTACGTGGCATTTTTCCGCTGTAAGTGTTTCCGGGGTTAAATCCATCCCTTTAAAGGCGACGTCGAGCTGGACACAACTGAATCCCAGGTTTTTGATACGCCTGATACTTTCTTCCATGGTATAAGGAAAATAACCGTTAAAAATGCCAACTGAAATCATAATATGCCTCCATTTTATTTATTCGAACAGCACGGATCGATTTTCGGAAATTGAAGTGTAACAGGCGTCTATAACTGCCATCGTCCTCAGGTTGTCATGACCGCTGATTTCCGGTTCGCTGTTGTTTTCAACGGCACGCAGCAACTGTGCCATCGTGCCCTTGAATGCATCCGGAAACCACACGGAATCCCATTTCGGTTCGATCCATTGGTCAGGATACTTTTTGCATGTCATTTGTAGAGTGCTGGGAGATCTCTTTGGATAGGACGGCCATCCTATCGTGCCTTTTGCCATTCCGTCCGTACCTTCAACACGCCATTTAATGTACATATCTTTTTCTGTGCCTTCTCCGGGCCATGCCCATACATCATCAAGACTTGTTGCCATCAGCCCGTTTGCATACTGAAATGTATATTGACTGATTCCGTCAATGTGCTCGAACTTCGTTCTCGGGTCCTGCCTTGTAACGGCTGTTATTCTGCAGGGATCACCGAACAGGTACCGGAAAGCATCGACATGATGGATTCCCATATTAAGAATTTCAACGCGGTCATATTTTTTTAGGAATTCCTGCCAATGCGGGATGGCCCGCATCTCTATCGTTGCCAGGACTACTTCGCCCAACAGACCCTGGTCAAGAATAGACTTGAGTGCACGGATGGACTGGTCATAGCGCATATTTGAGTTAACACCAAGCTTAATTCCCGCGCTGTCACACAAACGTACAATTTCTTTTGCTTCATCCAAATTCATAGCCAGCGGTTTCTGGCAGAGAATACCTTTAATATGCGTGTACTTAACAGCTTCCTTAACGACCTCCAGCTGCAGGTCGGGAGGGATGGCGATATCCAGGATTTCAACATCAGGATCCTGTACCAGTTCCTGCCACGATGCATAAACATTCGGAATGTGAAATATGTCAGCTGCAGTTCGGGCATTATCAATCGAATGAGATGCAATCGCATATGGATTGAATCCAGCTTGTTCATAGGAAACAAGATGACAGCATTTCATAATAAAACCTGATCCGATACAGCCAATTCTGAAATCCTTTCTTGCGGGTAATAAAGGATCAATATTAAGCGTAAGATTGATTTGATTCATATATACTCCTCCGGTATTTAGTGTGGCAGGCGGTCTTTCATGAGTCATATATGGAAGGGCAGGAGAGGGTGTGATGTGCATTTATTATATACGCCTGACAAAAAATTGACAAGCAAAAAAGATAAAAAATGATAGAAAATGATAATAATTGATTGACTTTGAAAATGCGCGCGCCTATAATTTGAATAGAATTAATTTTGTGAGTAGGAGAAAAATTATGAAAACGACTGATCCAAAAAAGAGACAAATTCTGGAATCCTTCAAAAACGGACTCATAGTTTCCTGTCAGGTACAGAAGGATGATCCCATATACTCGGAAGAAATCGTTGTGAATATGGCAAAGGCAGCAAAGTGGGCCGGAGCTGTCGGTATACGTGCAAACACTCCTGAACAGATCCGCGCCATTAAAAAAGAAGTGGATCTGCCCTTGATCGGATTATATAAAATCTGGCATGATGATTCAGATTCATTTATCACACCGACTTTAGAGGCGGCCATGCAAGTGTGGGAAGCAGGTGCTGAAATCATCGCACTTGACTGTACCGACCAGATAACCCATGCAGGAACAGCTGCATATAAACTGCTCCCGATACTGAAGAAAGAAATCCCCGATGCGATTATTTTTGCCGATGTCTCCACTTATGACGAAGCAAGGCGTGCAATAGACATGGGAGCGGATATTGTCGGACCTACCCTGTATGGTTATACAAAAGATACAATGAGTATCGAGTATCCGGATATGCGGGAATTTGCCAGAATGTGCCGGGAAATGGGTGATGAGGCCTATATGATCATGGAAGGGCACATCTATTCTCCGGAAGAAGCGATGAAATGCCTGTTCCTTGGCGCACACGCCGTTGTTGTCGGAAGCGCTATAACCAGGCCGCACCTTACAGCAAAAAGATTTGTGGATCTTATGTCCGGTTATCAGAACAACTGGCGTGATGCAGAACGTAAAAAGCACTGATATTGTTTTCACATTGAATAAGATTTTTGAAAGAAGTGGTATTATGGCAAAATTTTCTGTTGAAGGGACACAAAATGTTGAGGTCAGCAAGAAGCTGCCCTGCGAAAAATCATCGATGGTTCAACTGGAAATCATGGAGGCCTATACTCGTGCCCATGAAAAAAACGCACTTGAGCCAAAGGAAATAAGGGAAATCCGTTGCCTTCAGGCGATTTATCCGACCCTGTTCCGAAGTGTTGAGAAAGAAGACAGGATTGCCGGCAGACTGGATTTCCTTCCCATAGGATTCGGATCCGTCACCTCTTTAGGAGGAGTGGGCCATTATTGTGTATTTGGAAAATTACGCGAATTTCAAAAATCGCTTGATCAGGAAGCTAAAAAGAGGGTGGATGTCCTTTATCATTATTGGCTTTCAAACGACATCAAAACAATTTACTGCAACGAAGTCCTGACAGACGATACAATAGGAAGATTCATTGACTGCGAATATCCTCTGATTGCCACGGCAAGGCTTTCGGGAATGATGCTGGATTATCCCAAACTGCTGGGGCTTGGCATTGGCGGCCTGCGCGCGCAGATTACGGAAAAGCAGAAAACAGATAAAGGGAATATTTTTTACCAGGCAGCACTCGAGTGCCTGGATCTGTTTGTAACATGCGCCTGCCATCTTCAGGAAGACATCCGGGAAAAGATGGCTGATGCCGGAAAGGAACGCAAAGCAGAACTTGAAACGATGCTTACGAGCCTTGAAAAGATAAAAAACGATCCTCCGGTCACATTTCATCAGGCATTGCAGCTGTTATGGCTGTTTGCACTTTTGGCGGGTGTTATTAACTACGGCAGGCTCGATGACTACCTCGGCCCTTACCTTTCTGCCGACCTGCGCGAAAAACGCATCACAGAGGACGAGGCATATGAATATATCAGGTCATTGTGGACGATGATTGAAAACCGCAGGACGACGGTAAACGGACGAATTATTGTCGGCGGGAGAGGCCGTAAAAATCCTGAGGAAGCGGACATATTCCTGCACCTTGCCATGAGAGTATGTAAAAACTGCCGGTACGTGGAACCACAGTTCACGCTTCGCTTTGATAAAGATACAAGTGATGAAATTTGGGATGAAGCACTGGATGCCCTTGGTGCGGGCGCAACATTTCCTACGCTTTACAACGACGATGTCAACATCCCGGCAGTGCAGTTCGGAATGCGGCTGGACCAGAAAGCCGCTGAGCAGTACGTCCCGTTTGGATGCACGGAGTTTGTCATTCAGGGACAGAGCACGGGAACACCCAATGTCTGTATTAATCTCCTGAAACTTTTTACTGTTTTCCTGAATGAAGGAATGGATCCTATGGATGGAAAACGTAAGGACGGAGGCAATACGATAAAGCCTTTGTCCGGTTATACAAGCTTTGATGAATTTTACGGGGAATATAAGAAATTCCTTGACTATTACCTCGACCTTGCCGTCTCTGCGCAGCTTTATTCCTACAAGGTTATGAATGATCATGTTTCGTTCCTTTTTACCAGCATATTGATGGACGACTGTATTGAGCGGGGTAAGGCACTTCTGGACGGCGGCGTACGCTATTTGGGCGGAACGTGTGAGACATACGGCAATATCAACACGTCGGATGCGCTGTATGCCGTTAAGCACCTTGTATTTGATACGCATAAATATACATTACAGCAGATGGCAGACGCAGCACTTTCCGATTTTGCCGGACATGAGGATATCCGCAAGGCCTGCTGGGAGTGCGACAAATACGGTAATGACCTTGATACAACGGATAGCATGGCCGTTGATTTGTACAACTTCGTCGCACAGGGTGTACGTGACCGCGGTATTGCAGGCAACATGCAGTATTTCCTGATCGTGATAAGCAATAACCAGCTGAATACGGACTGGGGACTGCGGACGGCAGCATCCCTTGACGGCAGGCGAAGCGGAACGTATATGAATCCTGCCAATAACCCGCAAGGCGGTGCCAATACGCATGGACCTACTGCCATGCTCAACTCCCTGGCTAAATTCGATGCAAAATACCATGCCGGATCGGTTCAGAATATTAAATTTACTCCCGCTATGTTCAATGAGAACAGGGCGAAAATCAAAGCGCTGTTTCAGACTTACTTTGCCAGGGGCGGATGCCACCTTATGGTAACGGTTGTTGATAAGGGAATCCTGGAAGATGCAGTAAGGCATCCTGAACTCTATCCGGATTTGATTGTACGGGTCAGCGGTTTTTCGGCGGTTTTTGTCGATTTGAGCCCGGAAATACAAAAAGAAGTAATGAGCAGGGTGCTTTATGATGATAAATGAAAAATACGGCACCCCGGCTGTTCACGTCATGGAAATCGAACGATTTGCCATTCACGACGGTCCCGGAATCCGAACAGCCGTGTTTTTACAGGGATGCCCGCTTTTATGCCCGTGGTGTTCCAATCCTGAATCGCAGAAAGTCAGAAAGCAGCTCATGCATTTTTCTAAAAAGTGCATCGGCTGCGGAAAATGCAAAGAGGTTTGTGATCAGAATGCAGTGGAAATACGGGACGGCCGGCCGGTCTTTGACCGAAGCAAATGCATCGGCTGCGGAATCTGCGCGGATCATTGCCTGAGCGGCGCCCTGAGAATTTCCGGCGAAGACATGACAGCAGAGGAAATCATGGGACAGCTGCTGAGGGACAGGGACTATTATGAGAAATCAGGAGGCGGCGTAACCTTTTCAGGCGGGGAACCATTTGTCCAGTATGATAATCTGCTTGAACTGCTCAAATTGTGCAAACAGAACGGAATTCACACAGCCGTGGAGACTACCGGTGATGTATTGCCTGAAAGATTTATGGCGGCCGAGAAGTATATTGACTTGTTTTTATTTGATATGAAACACACAGACGTGAAAAAGCTTGCTGATGTAACAGGCGGGAACGGAAAATTCATTTTTGAGAATCTGCGTTACCTGGCGTCCCGGTGCCCTGATAAAGTTACACTGAGGATGCCGGTCATTCCGACCTTCAACTTTGATGATGCTTCTATTGACGGAGTATTTGAAATTGCCCGTACAAGTGGATTTAACGGTGTGGATCTTATACCGTACCACACATTGGGAAAGGATAAATATGAAAGGTTGGGAAGAAATTATTCTTTCCCGGTTGAAAAAATGCTGAAAAAGGAAGAATTGCTTATATACAAAAAACGCGGGGAAAAACTTGGGATACGGGTTTCAATCGGCGGATAAAGAAGTGGGGGCTGCAAAATGAAATATTACCTGGGTGTGGATCTTGGAGGAACAAACATTGCTGCAGGTGTAGTTGACGAATATTTCCGCATCATAGCCAAGCATAGTATACCAACCCTTGCAGGAAGATCAGTGGATGAAATATCTTCTGATCTGGCGAAAATATCACGGCATGTTATTAGCCAGGCCGGTCTTAAAGTCAGTGACTTCACATCATGGGGAATCGGAATGCCAAGCTGCCTTAACCCCAAAACCGGACGTCTCGTTCATTCCAATAACATGGGATGGAGAAATGTACTCATACTTGATACTCTGGGAAAGCACATAGATCTGCCGATTATCATTGAAAATGATGCAAACTGTGCGGCTCTTGGGGAAGCCCTGAACGGGGCTGCCCGTGATTTTAATAATGCAGTCCTGATCACCCTGGGTACGGGAGTAGGCGGGGGACTGATACTGGACAGGAAAATATACTCGGGAGCAGACCATATGGGCGGTGAATTGGGCCATATCAAAATGGTTTACAACGGAGCCACGTGCACATGCGGACAAAAGGGATGTTTTGAAGCATACGCATCAGCGACCGCGTTAATCAGGCAGACACAGGAGGCAATGAAACTACATCCAAAATCCATTATGAATGAACTGAGCGGCGGCCTCGAAAAGGTCACGGGAAGAACTGCATTCGATGCGGCCAGAAAAGGAGATACAGCGGCGCTTGGTGTTGTTGATCAGTATGCAGAATACATAGCGTGCGGCCTGTCATCGCTGATTACTATTTTCCGTCCGGATGTTATTATCATCGGCGGAGGAATTTCCAACGAAGGGGGCTACCTTTTGGACAGAATTAACGATAAAATACTGATGAATACTTTTGGCGCACTTGAGTGCGGGGTACCGCCGGTAATTAAGGCACAGCTCGGAAACGATGCCGGAATTATCGGAGCGGCTATGCTGGAACTATGTTCGGCGATGAGAAAGGTCTGATATTCCACGGAGGAATAGAAATGATATCATCAGAACGAAGAATGTATATTATGAACCAACTCAGTAAGAAGGGTGTTGTCAATCTGAAAGAGATTGCCCGCGAACTCAATATTTCTGAAATAACCGTACGCCGGGATTTTGAAAAATTGGAGCAGGCCGGGAAATTGAAGCGGGTTCAGGGGGGCGCCGCCCTGGAAAATGTCCTGGATAACGCGGAACTTACTATGAAAGAGAAGCAGACTCTGCATGCCAGGGAAAAAGCGGCCGTTGCAAACCATGTTGCCGGATTTGTCAAAGACGGGGACTGCATTTTTATCGACGGCGGAACCAGTATGATACCTGTTGTAGCCGGGCTTCATAATATGAAGGTGAATATTGTCACTTACAATGACCTTGCCATCCGCAGCCTGATCAATTCCACTGCCAGCATTATTGTAATAGGCGGACTGTATCTTCCTCATTACGGGATGAATGTCGGCCCCATGGCACAGGAACAGCTAAAACAGTTTCATTTTAATATTGGGTTTTTTGGATGTGCAGGAATCGATGTTTCTACAGGCTATTCCTATACTACCGATATGGAAAGCCTGCTTATTAAGAAAATTGCTATGGAAAACTGCAGATATAAGGTGCTGCTCATTGATTCAAGTAAAATGAACCAGCGTTCTTTCCTGAAATTCGAAGAGTTGTCGGCATTTGATAAAATTGTTTGTAATGATACAGGTGATACCGGTATTATTTTGGGGAATCTGGAACTGGTATGAGCACCCCGTGATTTTTTTGTTTCACTGAATCTATTAAATCCGTTAATATTTGAAAAAACAAGTGCAGTACAGATGCAGCATGTTTTTTTATTGGCAATTACTTGCAATTTTGTGCTGAGTTATGAAAAGAAATGTTCGCTTTTGCAAAACATCCTTGAGATAACCCGCGCAGTATGCTAGAATTCAATTATTAAGCAAGCTTGGTTCATTCTGAATGGATCATAATTTTTAGACTGCCTTACTGATTAAACTGCCGACCTGATTAATATAAGGGGGAACGGTTTATACCGGAAAATATGATTGCATCTGAAAGAAAATTATACATTTTGGAACAGCTTAATATTAAGAGTGTAATCAATCTCAAAGACATAGCCCAGGAACTGGATATTTCAGAGGCGACCGTCCGGAGGGATTTTGAAAAACTCGAACAAACAGGGAAGCTCATGCGTGTCCAGGGTGGAGCGCAGCGGGCGGACGGCGCAAGAAGTGAAGATGATGTCGCTGAGCTGACTATGAAACAGAAAAAGACGCTCAATTATTCTGCAAAGGTGCAGATTGCTAAACGTGCGGCTCAGTTTGTTAAAGACGGTGACTGTGTATTTATTGACGGCGGAACCAGTCTTGCGCCCCTTATTAAGGAGCTGGCCGGCAAACATATTAAAATAGTTACGCATAATCATCTGAATATTCACGAGCTGGTTAATCCTGCGGCGGATATTTTCCTCATCGGCGGCATGTATTTACCTCCATTCGGCATGTGTGTCGGACCATTTGCTGAAAACAGCCTCGCCCAATTCAATTTTGACCATGCGTTTATAGGTTGTACCGGTGTTGATTTGAACCAGCAAATGACTTTTACTTCGGAAATAGAGACTATGAACATGAAAAACATCGGTATTGTGCATGCGAAAAAGAGCCATCTGCTGATTGATTCCAGCAAACTGCATGTCACAGCTTTTTGCAAATTCAAACCGCTGAACACATTTGATGATGTGATTTGCAACAAAACAGAACAAATGACCTCTCTTCCGGACAATTTTATTCTTGTAGATGCAAATATTTGAAAAAAAATATTCGAAAATGCTTGATTTTGCAAATCTGGACATTATAATTGACATATGAAAGGGTGGTGTTTGTTTTTCAGTGAAGGATTCATTGAAAAAGAAGTTACCGGCAAACATCATAGAGGCGATTATATGAAACCAAACAAAAAGGCATGTGAAATGACAACGGCCGAGTTGGCCGGCTACATTGATCAATCCGTATTGAAACCCGAATTTACGGTGGATGAAATTAAAAAATACATTCAGGAGGGAATTGATTATGGATGCAAGACTGTTTGCATCAATCCTTCCGCACTGAATCTTGCCAAAGAAATGACCCGCGGTACTTTGACTGAGATTTGTGTAGTTTGCGATTTCCCTTTTGGCCAGTCCACTACTTTGTCCAAAGTTGCCCAGGCTGAAATTATCTGTAAGCAGGGCGATGTTTACGAACTTGATATTGTATCCAACTTTGGCTGGATCAGAAGCGGGATGTGGGCTGAAGTTACAGCGGATATTAAAGCGGTTGTGGATACATGCCACCAATATGGCACCGCAGTCAAAGTCATTCTTGAAACCGATGCCCTCAGTATTGATGAAGTAATTAAAGGAACGGAATGTGTCATTGCAGCCGGTGCCGATTTTGTTAAGACATCAACCGGGTTCTTTATCGGAGGTAAGAATATCGGAGCATCCCGTGAAATCATCAGTACAATACTGGAAACGACAAAGGGCCGCTGCAAAATCAAGGGTTCCGGCGGAATACGTGACCAGAAGCACTTCTTTGATTTAATCGACATGGGGATTGACCGTATGGGTGTCGGATACAAATCCACGACTGTCGTGCTTGGAAAAGCAGCAGACACCAAAGAGACTGCTGCCCCGGGGTATTGAACCTGACATTGTAATATTATGACGGTCCGGTACACAGATTATTTGTGTTTATTACACCGGAACGTGTCAGTTATTTATACAAGGAAAGGAGAAAAACGGGGAGAAAGAAAACAAAAAACGAACCGAGGAATAGGGAAGATAACCATTGAGGAGGAAGAAAATGACAAAGAAAGCAACGAAAATTGTAGCACTTGTTATGTTAATGGTTTTTGCAGGATCGACCCTTTTGACCGGCTGCGGCGGCACGGCAACGACGACGACAACGGCAGCTCCGGCAGCGACAACAGCAGCGACAGCAGCGACAACGAAGACGGCGGAAACAACAGCCGCGACGAAGAAACTGCCTGTAGTGGGTATTTCATCCGGATCATCGGGAACATCATGGAGAAATATCATGATCGAAGCACTGGATACGGTCGGCAAGGAATATAAGGATGCCGGTAAGATTGCAGACTTCAAGATCGTGAATAATGTAACCAACGGCGATGCAACGGAGCAGGCCAATATTATCCGCGACTTCATTTCACAGGGAGTGGATATTATCCTTGTCAACCCGAACTCACCTGACGCACTCAACGGCGTCATCAAGGAAGCACAGACGGCAGGCATCCTGGTATTCGCATTTGATGCAACCGTAACGGCAGCCGATGTTGTCAACGTAACGCTGGACCACTATGCGTGGAACAAGAAGAACGTTGAATGGATCGCTTCCACACTCAAAAAGGGCAACGTCATCCAGGTCTACGGGCTCGACGGGCATCCGGCCAACAACGACCGTATCAAAGCGACCGATGACGTTCTCAAGAACTATCCGGACATCAAGATGATCGCCAGCACATCCGGCGGCTGGGACCAGACAAAGGCTAAAGAAGTAACGACCCAGATCCTCGGCTCCGGCCAGCAGGTAGACGGAATCATCACGCAGGACGGCATGGCCTTCGGCTGCCTCTCTGCCTGCATCGATGCCGGCAAACTTCCGAAAGTCATGTTCGGCGATCCGGGCACAGCCTTCTTCAAGGAATGGAAAGCCCTTCGTGATTCAGGCGCAGACTTCAAGGCATGTGCTCAGCCCAATCCTCCGGGAATCGGCGGAAGTGCTTTCCGTATCGCCCTGAACGTATACAACGGCATGTCCTTCAAAGCAGACGTCCTCAAAGACAACACCTACTTCTACGTTGTAAGTTCGTTCTATACGGATGAGAACTTCGAAGAAGGCTGGGCCATGCTCAAAGACAAGCCGGACGATTACCTGCTGTCTGAAATCATGACACAGGAAGCAGCGGACGCCCTGTTCGCATAAAAAGTGTGTTCTTGACATGTGGCCCTGGTTAATAATGGGGGATGCAGGAGGACTGGTCAGGATCCTCCTCCTGCATCTCTTAATCTTATAAAAAGGTTAGGTGATCAGCGTGAATGCACTGGAAGTAACAGGGATCAGAAAATGTTTCGGCGGCGTGGTCGCGCTTTCCAACGGCAACCTGGTTTGCCAGTTCGGCAAAATCACGGGACTGCTCGGCGCGAACGGATCGGGGAAAAGCACCATTTCCAAGATCATTACCGGAGTCTATGCAGCCGACGAAGGCGAAATCAAGTATAACGGAAAAGCAATCAAATACCGCAACCCCCACGAAGCCAAGAGAGACGGGATCGCGATGATCTTCCAGAATCTAAGCCTGATTCCGGATCTGACCGTCTGGCAGAATATCGTATTGGGCGCGGAAACAAAAAAGGGCATGTTCCTAAACAACAAACAGGCTAAAATCCTTTCCCAGGAAATCATCGGGCAGCTTCAGCCGGGCCTTGACATCAACAGGAAAGTCTCGGAACTGAATCCCGGGGAGATGCAGATAGTAGAAATAGCCAAAGCGATTTCGTCGGAGCCGCGCCTTTTGATCCTCGATGAACCGACGGCGGCGCTGGAACAGGAGCAGGTGCAGAATCTGTTCAAATACATGCGCAGGCTCAGGCACCAGGGCGTTTCGATGATTTTCACTTCCCACCGGATCTGGGAAGTCATGGAGATCTGCCAGGATGTCATAATTTTTAGAAATGGTGAGAATGTCGGGGCCATCAACTCGGAAGTGGAAGCCATGGACCCGGAGAAAATCATTTCATTCATCACGGGGGAAGCCAATCACCGTCAGTTTACAAAAGCGGACCACAAACCCTCGGATGACACGGTGTTGCGTATAAAGGACTTAAACTACGGCAAGTCCTTGAAAAATATATCCTTCGACCTGAAAAAAGGGGAAGTACTCGGAATCGGCGGGCTGGCAGGGCAGGGACAAAGCGAACTGATGCTGGCACTGGCCGGCAGTTTCCCCCAGCTCAAAGGGGAAGCGTACATAAACGGCAAAAAGATCAGGCTCATCAGGCCCAAAACCGCGATACGCAATAATATCCTTCTTGTTCCGGGCGACCGGCAGCTGGAAGGCCTTCTAATGAACCATTCTTTGTATACCAACATGATTTTTCCGAAACTGGCGCAGAAACGCCAGCCGCTTTTCACGCCCCGGAAAAAGTACAGGAAAGAATGCCAGGACATTATCAAGGCGCTGTCGATCAAGGCACACAGTCTGGACACGGTAGTGGGGACGCTGTCCGGGGGCAACCAGCAGAAAGTGGTCGTCGGGAAATGGCTGTCGTTTTCAACCAGCGTCCTGCTGCTGGCCGACCCGGCCAAAGGCGTGGATGTCGGGGCGAAGCGGGAGATGTATGAATACATCCTCAAGGAAGTAAAAGACAAGCAAATGAGCATAATCCTTTACGCCAGTGATTCGGAAGAACTGATGCAGTACTGCGATCGTCTGATGATCATGTATGAAGGCAAAGCGGTTGCTATGCTGACGGGTGAAGAAATCAATGAAGACACCATCGTTGCGACATCGATGAGAATTCGTCAGTAACGGAGAGGAGCAATCGGAATATGAATGCACAAGCTATCAGAAAAGACATCCGGAAATGGATTTTCAAGCCGGAGACCTCGAGTCTTTTGATATTTCTTTTGATGCTGCTGATCACGGTCCTGCTGCAGAAGAACTTTTTCGAATCCCAATCGCTGGTGCGCAGCATCAACGCGTTTGCGCCGCTGATACTGATGACGATGGGGCAGGCGATTGTCATGATATCGGGCACCATCGACCTTTCGGCCGGCCCGGCGCTTTCGCTGATGACCTGTGTCCTGACCTACATTATGAAGACCAACGATCCGGTCACGGGTGTCACGGCCTTTATAGTGACGCTGCTGGTCGCGGTCCTGATCGGAGTCATCAACGGCTTCGGCGCGGGGTACCTGCGTATTCCGCCGGTCATCCTGACCTTTGCCACGTCGTACATATGGCTGGGCGCGGCCCTTTTCATACGGCCGACACCCGGCGGACAGACGGTGGACTGGTTTAAGGCGTTCTACGATTTCGGTTCCGTCAAGAACGCACCGGCGGGGCTTGTGGCTTTCGGCAAAGTGATTCCGCCCGCCCTGCTGCTGGTCCTGATCGGCTGCGTGCTCTGGTACATCCTTTCCAAAACCAGGACCGGACGGTACCTCTATGCGGTCGGAAGCAACGGGGACAGTGCTTATGCCTCGGGCATCAACACGGCCAAACTGCAGATGAAAGCCTTTATCCTGAACGCGCTTTATATCTTTCTGGCATCCCTGTTTTTTGTCGGGCAGAATTTGTCGGGGGATGCCCGCATGGGCGACCCGATGACCTTGAAGGCGATTGCGGCGGCTGTCGTAGGCGGGATAGCGATGTCCGGCGGACGCGGCAGTGTGTATTTTGCCATAATCGGAGCGCTGATTATGAGCCTGGTCAACAAGATTATTTTCTTTGCGAATATTCCCAACGCATATCAGACGCTGGTAAGCGGACTGATCGTTGTGGCCGCCATCTCGAGCTCCATGATCTATACAAAGGTCAGCCACAGCGAAAAGAACAAGGAGAATGCATAATATGGAAAAAACGCTGTTGAGTAAACGCAAAGAGAGCCTGACGGTATTTTACGGGAACTATAAGAAGATTATTGCGGTCTGCCTCTTAATCCTGCTGCTTTTTGTACTGGGGCAGGTGCTTGTCGGCAACTTTATGAGTGCCAGCCAGCTGCTGCTGACGATTAAGATGTCCTCATTTATTGCTTTCTTCGGACTGTGCCAGATGGCGGTCATATCGGTAGGCGGCAACGGCCTGGATTTGTCGGTCGGTTACACGGCAACGCTTACGGCGGTCCTTACGGCCAGCGTCATGGACGGACAAAATGGAAACCTGCCGCAGGCATTGCTGATGGCTCTTGGGATCGGCATCCTGGTCGGCCTGGCCAACGGCCTTCTGATCGCGTATGTCAAGCTGCCTCCGCTGGTGGTCACGCTTGCAATGTCGAGCATTCTGCAGGGGATTATAAATGTCTACACGGCCGGCAAAAATATCACGGGTAAACCGTCGCCTGTCCTGCAGCTGATCGCCGCCAAGTCAACGGGGATCGTCCCCAACGTCCTGTTCCTGCTGATTCTGGTAGCCCTTATCGTAACCCTTATACTGAACAAGACCAAATTCGGACTGATCGTATACGGGGTCGGCAGCAATGAGCGGACGGCATACCTAAGCGGGATCAATGTCCGTGTGGTACGCTGTGCGGCCTATATTATCTGCAGCACACTGGCCAGCCTGATCGGGCTTCTGCTGATCGGCAATATGGGTACGGCATTCAAGGACATGGGCTCCAACTATGTCATGCCCAGCGTGGCGGCGGTTGTCGTCGGAGGCGTATCGATGAAGGGCGGGGAAGGCAACTACCTGGCCGTTATCCTGGGCGCCGTTTTCCTGCAGACCCTTACCAACCTGCTGGTCGCCCTGGGCTGGGGTGATGCGGGAAAGTGGCTCGGCTTCGGCCTGGTCCTCTACATTCTCCTGATGGCCTACGTCAGTGACCGCAGGCGCCGCTGATCTTATGTGTCACATGTGACCACGATCTTACGATGCAGCGAACCCTGTAATTTTGGCTCTCCCTATCCTGTTATCCCCGCTATCCGTCTTTTCCCATCCACTACACACAAGGAGGAAAATGCAATGAAATTAGGGTATCTAAGTGCGATTTTACCGGAGTATACATTTGATCAGATTATTGATTATGCAGCCGCGCAGGGACTGCAGGCAGTAGAGCTGGCATGCTGGCCGCAAGGTAAGGCGGAGAGAAGATATGCCGGCGTTACACACATCAATGCAGATGAATATGACAAAAAAGCAATACAGGACAAATTGGTGCAGACAGGGGTTGTCATATCCGCCCTCGGTTATTACCCCAATCCGCTCGATCCCGATCTTGCGATGAGGAAAGTGTATATTGACCACATAACGAAGCTGATCAAAACTGCAGGTGATCTTGGTGTGGGCATGTTGAATACATTTATCGGTAAGGACCATAGGGCGAGCATTGAGGATAGTTTTATCGAGTTCAGGAAGGTCTGGCCGGACATTATTAAGACTGCAGAAGATAACGGTGTGACAATCTGTATTGAGAACTGCCCGATGTATTTTACTAAGGATGAAGCTCCGGGCGGGAAAAATCTGGCCTGTACACCGGTTATATGGGAAGAGATGTTCTCGATCATAGACAGCAAGAACTTTGCGCTCAATTACGATCCATCCCATCTGGTTTTGATGCAGATGGACTATATCAAGCCAATCTATCAGTTTGCGGAGAAGATTAAACATTTTCATATTAAGGACATTAAATTCTATAAAGAAAAGTATGACCAGTGTGGTTTCTTTGCTCCGCCGCTTGCGTACCATCAGCCGAAACTGCCGGGTCTTGGGGATATCAAGTGGGGTAACGTAGTAACCGCACTTAACGATATCAAATACAAAGGACCTGCGATCATCGAAATCGAGGACCGCGCATATGAGGAGACACTGCAGGATCGGCTCAATTCCATCGAACTTACCAAAAATTACATGCATCAATACATACTTTAATCGGAACGGTGATGTGAGTGAAAGCAAAATTAGTTGAAATCCTTGAAAAGATCGATGAAAAGAAAATCAGCTCGCTCGTTGGATTTGACGGCTTTGTTGATGAAGTGGTACACGTTGTTGATAAGCGTTATGGTCCTGAGGAGTTTGACAGGGTTCTGACGATTGCGGAATATGGGAAACGCATAAGCAAGGGAGCGGGTCTCAGCACTAATGTTGAAATCGTGCCTATTGTTAAAAAACTGGGTGGCAACGGTCCTATTTTCGCTCTCGGATTAAAAAAATACGGCATTGGTCTTACATATATCGGATGCACGGGGGAATCTGCCATTGAATCCGTTTTCAGTGAACTTGCGGAAGACTCGACTGTATACGGCATCGCAGATCCGGGGCAAACGGATGCCATGGAGTTTGAAGACGGTAAAATAATCCGTTCTAAGCTGACATCTCTCAACAAGGCGAATTGGGACAGTATTGTCAGCAGGGTAGGCCTGGGGCAGTTCATCCGTATAATGAATGAATCAGATCTCATCAGCTTCAACAATTGGACAATGCTGCCATACATGAGCGATATATGGAAACATATACTGGCAGAGGTGGTTCCGGAAATGTCTGAGGATCCCAAAGGGAAAACGATATTCTTTGACCTTGCGGATCCTGAAAAGAGAACGAAAGAGGATGTTTTGGAGGCACTTTGGCTTCTGAAACAATTCAAAGCAGCAGGCTTTAGAACAGCTCTGGGGCTTAACCGGAAAGAAGCCTGTGAAATAGCAGAAATGATCGGCAAGGAGATTCCGGATATCAAATCTGTCCCTCTAAAAGAGCTGACTTTTTATATTGCGGAGTATCTTGCGATTGACTGTCTGGTGATACATCCCACAGAGTGCGCCGCCTGTATCGCGGATGGTCAATACTATGAAGTGGAAGGTCCGTTCTGCCCGAAACCAAAACTCACAACAGGTGCCGGCGATAACTTTAATGCCGGATTTGTATATGGATATGTTAATGGACTGCCGCCCGATCTCTGTCTGCTTTTTGGAACGGCATCCTCAGGTTTTTATGTAAGGAATTGCAGAAGCGCCGATATTGGTGAGATTTGCAGTTTTTTGCGGAATTGGGAAACAGGATTATCGGATTAAAGGGAGGCATATTATGGAAAGAATCAATGTTGGTGTAATTGGAACAGGTTTTATCGGGCCGGTGCACATCGAAGCGCTGAGACGTCTTACTTTTGTAAATGTTATTGCCCTGTCGGATGTGAATCAGGAGACCGCTGACAATAAGGCCTCACAGCTTGGGGTAGCAAAAGCATACGGCAATTACATGGACCTTATCAATGATCCTGAGGTACAGAGTGTACATATCTGTACGCCGAACAGCCTGCATTTTGTTATGGCAAAGGCTGTTATTGCTGCGGGAAAACATGTGGTATGTGATAAACCTCTGGCAATCACATCCGCTGAAGCAGAAGAACTGATCATGCTTGCAAAAGCCAGGGGTGTTGTAGCTGCAATGAATTTCAACATTCGACGTTATCCGCTGATTCATCAGGTCAAAGCGATGATAGATCACGGCGATTTGGGTGATATTTTTGCTGTCAACGGATCGTATCAGCAGGATTGGCTTCAAAAGGAAACGGATTACAGCTGGCGTCTTGAACCTTCACAAACGGGGGATTCAAGGGCGGTTGCAGATATCGGATCGCACTGGATCGACAGTATTGAGTTTGTGACCGGACTTGCAATCAAGAAAGTCTGCGCAGACTTCGCTATATTCTTTCCGACCAGAAAGAAACCGCTGAAACCGGTAGAGACGTATTCCGGAAAGATCCTGAAGGCTGAGGATTATCAGGATGTTCCCATCGTAACGGAGGACTATGCCACAGTTCTTCTTAAGTTCAACAACGGAGCCCATGGCTCACTTACGGTAAATCAGGTGGCGGCCGGCCGGAAAAACAGAATGTACTTCGAAATATACGGCAGTAAAGCGGCTGTAGCATTTGATTCGGAGAAGTGCAATGAGTTGTGGATCGGAAAGCGCGACGGAAATAATGAAATACTGATTAAGGATCCGTCCCTTGTATATCCGTTTGCCGCGGAAATGATTAATTACCCCGGCGGACATAATGAAGGGTTCCCGGATACATTCAAGCAAAGTTTTAAAAAGATATATACATACATTGTAAATGATGGCATGAAGAAGAACCTGCCTGTTGATTTCCCTACTTTTGAAGATGGTCTCAGGGAACTCGTCATTTGTGAAGGAATCGTAGAATCCTCTAAAAAAGAAGCCTGGCTGGAAGTCTGACCCGAAAAAGACCCGGTACATATTAAGCGCCGCTGCAGCATAATTACTGCAGCGGCGTACTTATTTTGCCGGCTCATCCGGAAACATGCATTTCATGCCGCGTCTGCTTTTCTGTTATAATCGGGAAATAGAAGGAAACGGAGAACAGCATGAAAATAGGTACGATAGGTACAGGGCTCATAGTTGAGACATTTTTGGACGCGGTACGCGAAACGAAAAATGTCGAGTGCACTGCCGTTTTTTCAAGAAAAGAAGAAACGGCCAGAATTCTTGCGGATAAATATCAGGTAAAACAAATATATACGGATTATGAAGCAATGCTTCTTGATCATAATATAGATTTTATATATATTGCTTCACCTAACAGCATGCACTTTGAATATGCCCTTAAAGCCATGCAGTACGGAAAAAATGTGATTAATGAAAAGCCGTTTACATCGACGGTTGAAGAGGCGAAAATTCTGATTGATGCTGCTAAAAGCAGGAATCTTTTCCTTTTTGAAGCAATCACAACAATACATTTTCCCAATTACATCAAAATCAAAGAATATATCGGATCCATCGGGGAATTGAAACTGGTTCAATGTAATTACTCGCAGTATTCAAGCCGGTACGATAAACTGTTGGCGGGGGAAGCAACGAATATTTTTGATCCGGCCTTTTCGGGCGGTGCGCTGGCAGATATCAATATTTACAATCTGCACTTTGCGGCCGGTCTTTTCGGAAAAGCAAAATGTGTGACTTATATGGCGAATAAGGCTGGAAATGGAATCGATACTTCGGGAATTGCACTTCTGCAGTATGACGGTTTCCTCTGTGAATGTGCAGGGGCAAAGGATTCTGTAAGCCCTTGTTTTATTATTATCCAAGGTACGAAAGGATATATAAAGCTGCGTGGGCCGTCAAATACGTGTGATTCCTTTGAAGTGGGGATTGGGGATAACGTTGATATACATAACGAACAGAAGAGACAGAACAGGATGATCTATGAACTGATTGATTTCGAAAATATATACCGGCAAAATGACCATGAAAAGTGCCATGACCTTCTGGCTCACTCTTTGATGGTAGTTGAGATGGCAGTACAGGCAAGAATAAGTGCAGGAATTGTGTTTGCAGCAGATCAAAGGACCGTATAAAATCCAGGCTGAATCAAAGGAGAAGCAGAAGATGGAAAAATCCATTATAGCAGTCCCCATGGGGGACCCGGCTGGTGTCGGACCTGAAATAGTCATAAAAGCTGTATCAGATCCTGCGGTTCAGGGCAGGGCAGTTTGTCTGGTCATCGGAGACAGGAAGGTTTTGGAGGCAGCCATGCTTTTTTGCCGTATCAAGCTCGAAATCAATGAGATTGATCGTCCGGGACAATGCATTGACAAGCCCGAAGTTATGAACCTGATTAATATGAACAATATTGATCTGCCGTCACTTAAGATGGGTCAGGTATCCGGTCTTTGCGGACGTGCAGCATATTCCTATATTGAGAAATCCATTGACCTCGCAATGAAACACGAAATTGATGCCGTTGCGACAACACCGATAAACAAGGAATCCCTTAAAGCAGGGCAGGTCAATTTTATCGGGCATACTGAAATTTTCGCTGAACTGACCGGTACAAATAATCCACTTACGATGTTTGAAGTTCGCGGATTGAGAATATTTTTCCTGAGCCGGCATGTATCTTTACGCAGAGCGTGCGATCTTGTTACCAGGGACCGGATCATTGCCTGTGCTGTGAGCTGCATGCAGGCACTGGAAAAACTCGGGGTTGCCGGCGGGACGCTTGCAATTGCCGGTCTTAATCCTCATAGCGGTGAACACGGACTGTTCGGCGATGAGGAAGCAACAGAAATCACTCCTGCTGTAGTTGAACTTCAGAGGATGGGATATGATGTTGCCGGTCCGTTAGGAGCCGATTCCGTATTTCATCTTGCGCAGAAGGGACGATTTTGCGCCGTACTTTCCTTGTATCATGATCAGGGACATATTGCCGCCAAAACACTGGACTTCGAGAAAACAATCGCCATTACAAACGGACTTCCTTTTCTGCGCACATCCGTCGATCATGGAACGGCATTCGACATCGCAGGGCAGGGAATTGCCAGTCCGGTAAGTATGGTGGAAGCGATTCTGCTGGCCAGCAAATATGCACCTTTCTTTCTGGAAAAGTGAACCGTCGAAGCCAGTTATAACGAAAGGGGAGTGCCTGTTGTGCGTAGATATGTAATTGCACCTGACTCGTTTAAAGGTACTATGTCTTCCCTGGAAATTTGTGATTTGATAGAATACGTAATATCGCAAGAGGACCCGGATGCCCAGGTTGTTAAGGTTCCTATTGCAGACGGCGGCGAGGGCTTCGTAGAGGCTTACCTCAACATGTGCGGAGGTAGTACGTATGAAGAAGAAGTATCTGGTCCGCTTTTCAATCCGGTTAATGCCCGCTGGGGAATGCTAACGGATGGTCAGACTGCGATTATTGAGATGTCATCAGCGGCAGGACTTGCGATTCTGCCAGTGGAAGAACGTAATCCCGAAAAGACAACAACTTTAGGTGTCGGCGAATTAATTGTTTGCGCGGTTCAAAAAGGCGCGCAGAAAATTATTCTGGGACTTGGAGGGAGCGCAACAAATGATGGCGGAATTGGAATGGCACACGTACTGGGATACCGGTTTCTTGATGATAAAGGAAACGTGCTGTCTCCTGTCGGATCTAATTTGATTCACATCAGCCGAATTACTGCACCACATATAAAGCTTATTCCCGGGTCCATTCTTTTTGAAGCAGCCTGTGATGTAAATAATACAATTTCAGGCAGTAACGGTGCTGCCTGTATTTATGCCCCTCAAAAGGGCGCCGACTTATCTATGGTTGAACGTCTTGACCGAGGACTTGAGAATCTTGCCCATCACATACAGACTGATCTGGGAATAGATGTTGTAAATCTCCCCGGCGGGGGTGCCGCCGGAGGACTTGGGGCAGGTACGGCAGCTTTTCTGGGTGCCGAACTCCATTCCGGTATTGACCTCCTATTGGATGCAGTCGGATTTGATGATATAGTTTGTGGTACGGATTATGTATTTACCGGAGAGGGTCGCCTGGACGGGCAAAGCATATCCGGAAAGGCGCCGGTTGGTATTGCCAGGCGTGCAAAGCGGCATAACGTTCCAGTCATTGGAATTGCCGGATCGATTGGAAGGGATATTGACCTGTTATATGATATGGGTTTTACATCCATTATCAGTACGATCCGGGATCCTAATACCATGGAGGAGACACTTGCACACTGCAGGGAAGATCTCTCTGCGGCTGTTAAGTCAATTATCCGGCTCATCGTGTGGAAAAACCGATAAGGAAAGGTGACGAAAATTAAATTGTTATATCCGGTTAATAAGCTGATCAATGAAAATTTTCATGCACTGACGAATCCCAACTACAGGTATTTCTGGTTAGGGCAGTGCGTTTCGCTCATAGGTACCTGGATGCAGTCTATCGGTCAGGTCTGGCTGGTGTATACATTAACGGACTCACCGTTTCTGTTAGGTGTCCTTGGAGCCATGCAGTATTTGCCTGTTACTGTATTTACTCTGTTTGCAGGTGTTTTGATAGATAAATTTCCTAAGAAAAAAATTTTGCTTGCAACACAGGGCGTATCCATGATTCTGGCATTAACCCTCGCTGCGCTTGTTTTCACGCATACCGTCAGATATGAATATATACTCATTCTTGCTGTCCTTTTGGGTATTACAAATTCGATTGATATGCCGGCCCGGCAATCTTTTATGATTGAAATTGCCGGACGGGAAGATTTGATGAATGCTATAGCGCTGAACTCGGTCACGTTCAATCTGGCCAAAATACTGGGTCCTTCCATTGGTGCGGTACTAATGGCCATTATGGGAGCCGGCTGGTGCTTCCTGATTAACGGACTTAGCTTTATAGCCGTAATCCTGGGATTATGCCGGATCAAAGTTAAACCGTATGTCCGTCAAAAAAATACGAAAAATATTTTCAAGGAGATTATGGACGGTTTAGTTTACATATATAAAGACAAAAAACTGCTTCAGACCGTGCTGCTCCTTTTGGTAATCGGTATTTTCGCATTTAATTATAATGTACTGATTCCTGTATATGTCAAAAATATTCTTCACCTTGAAGCGGCGGCTTTTGGCGTACTTATGGCTGCTTTGGGAGTCGGTTCGGTCTTCGGGGCGCTGACGGTTTCCCGGAAAGTCCGTCCCGGGTCTGCCGTGAAAATCATGGTTATCAGTTCCATCATAATCGGCGTACTGCTCTTTCTGATTGGATTCAATGCACAATATGCTATAACAGTTATAATGCTTGCTGTTATTGGTGCGTTCAGTATATATTTTTCAACTACTGCAAACTCAACGCTGCAATTGAACGCAACTGATGAGTACAGGGGAAGAGTAATGAGTGTCTATTCTCTGGTTTTTGCAGGTGCGACACCGATAGGAAGTCTATTTGCCGGTGCGGCTATCAGCGGTATCGGTATTTCGAAAACATTCAGGCTCAGCGGTGCCCTGTTGGTTTTCTTTGCAGGTATTATTTCCCTAATATTTTTAAGAAAACGAAAACATTCCTTACCTTCATAAAGAAAGGCTGCCCAAGTCAATCGGGCAGCCCGGCTTTATAAGCGTTAACAATACGGTTTACTGGGTTCTCTCAGTCAGGTTAAATTTACAGCTTATTTCGAAACATATATCTTAATGTTATCAAGGAGCCCGGCCGTGTCATATGCGCTGTCACCGACATCTCCTGTATGGAAAGTTAAAGTGATGCACTGTCCCACATAAGCTGACACATCAATTGATTTTGAAACCCATGTTGTATGATATGTCGTATCATCCCCTCCTGAGAAATAGTCGCCGCCCAATTCAACCCAAGCTGAGTTGTTTACATTTTCATACACCAACTGCACGGACGTTCCCGCCATGTCCACAATAGAAGCATCAAAGTAATCATCATATGAACTTGCTACATATTCCATAGGTTCTTCGGAAACAACATCATAATCAAAAGTTAAGGCCTTAGCGCCGGCAGGCACAATAAATGTCTGCTGTAATGAACTTCCTTCCGTCCCATAGGAGGCCTCTGCAGAGCCAAGCCCGGTACTGATGATTGCCATATTCCCCTGATCGGTTGGCGATACATCTGTCAGCCAGCTAATTACCCTTGAATCTCCCAGACCTGACCAACCTTTCATATCTTCTTCAAAACTGCCGTTGATGATACCCATCTGCATGATTGTCAGATCTTTGTTGCCTGTCAATTTGAAGGCTGCCGGTGTCGCATCGCCATCGTCCGCACCACAAACTGCGATGGTGGCATCCTGTGCTACCTTTACCGTTTTACCTGCAAGCAGGTTATTTAAATATTCACCCATTACACTTTTATCATACGAAACAAGAACTGTGTCCGTATAGGCCGTTACAGTTCCTGCTCCGGAATTTATAAAAGCATCAACCAGCTTACTGTTTTTGTAGCCCTTGCAGATGCTGATGTTAACCAGCGAGTTATCCAGCGCACCTCCGCCATAATAATATGAAATAAAACTGGGGGTAATGGCATATGTTGCCGAACCGTCTGCAATACTTCCCAGAGTTACAAGACGTCCGGCTAACAAATCCAGACTGTAAAGTAAAATGTTATCGACGGTAACTTTTTCGCTGAGGCATATGATCGGATATCCGTCATAGAGGGTTCCGTGGGAATGAATGAAAATCATCCCGTAATCATCCAAATCAGACTGATAATTTAAAACAGATGCATTATAGGTAATATTCGGAGCGAAATCATAGATGGGTGCCGTATCAAGTTTGTTGTAGAGTTCAACGTAGTAATCTACAAATGAGACTTGTGTTGAATCGAAAGAAATAAGGATAAGTGCCTTGTTATTTCCCACAATATTGTCTTCGTTTACAACGTATTCCGTAAGTCCCGGGTCACCCGATCCGGCTTCAATTTTATCGGCCGTATGACTTCCATAAGATAAACTGTCAGCGGAATATTCAAGGACAAATCCGCCCTTTATCCCATTACTGAACTCGAAACTCAGGGAAGCGGAGTCTGCATTTCCTTTGAGATTGCTGATAACCCCATCTTTCTGCAAAGCCGTGAAGTATGCCACGATATCCTTTTTGGCCTTTGCAATTTCCGCTTTGTCAGTTGAGTTTTTTATTGTATCTGCATTTGCCAGAAGTCCGGGATCCTGATAAACAGTATTCATTTCATCATATTCGGATGCACTGACGGCTTCGACAATCAGAATTTTTATTGGATTCGTTTGTTCTTCTGCCGCTACTGTTACAACCGCTGCACTGTATTCATATGTTGCTTTTTTAGACGTATCCATAATGACTGACGATGTGAATGTTCCGTCTTTGGCAATATCATCACCGCCATACCCTTCCGCATATGCACCGTCATCAAGCATTGTATATTCGGTTTTGGAAGTTTTTTCCGTTAATGTGATCGACTGGACTTCTTCAGGTACCGATACTGTGAACGTTACAAGATTGGCAGTCCCGTTAACAAGAAATTCTGTCGTATCTGCCTTCAATTCAAATTTATACGTAATCATCGCGGTTGTTTCCACGGTTGTTTCGTCTCCGTTAGAGGTCGTGTCATCCGTATTGTCTGCTGTATCTTCCGTATCATCGGTAGTATCGGTTTTCTCCGCCGTCTGATTTTTAATCTTATTCATGAGATCGCCCAGAAAAGTGCATCCAGTCAGTCCAAGAATCGAAATAATTAAAAGAATCGCAAGCAGTTTCTTTTTCATATTTATACCCTCACTTCTTCCTTCAAATTTATACCTTCCTTATTTGCATTATAGCAGAAATAATAGGGGGACTTTCGGAAATGCACAAGAATAATTGATTAGATAACAAGAAAATGATATAAACGAATATATAAAGTATATGTGCTTAACATTAAGCTGGGAATCAGGTGGTTTTTGTATCGGATAATACGGTATATACCCATGCATTTCTCTTGGAATTTGTCACAAGATAAATACCAAAATGTGAATATTCTAAAAACGAATTCATTATTTACATAATTTGTAATATAATAGATAAACAGCGTAATGCAGAATTTTAATTACCTATCCGTTTTGATGTAGCTGAATGGAGGGTATGTCATGAAACAAATATATCCTATTTTTGAAAACACAAAAGTTCTGCTTATCATTCTAGTATTACTTCTTTTACCGTTCATAATTAAACGGGCGAACATGTTGTTTCACTATATGAGGCCATACCGGCTTCATTCCCGTACAGAGCAGTGGCTGCGCCATTTAGAACTTGCAGTTGGCGGCGGAAACAGTGAAACCGTAATGCGGGAGCTTGCCAGAAAACAAACCCTGCGAAAAATAAAGCACAGCAATTTAATCAGCAGGGTACAATGGCGAGTCTATCTCAATCTTCAGTCCGTTCGCCGTCAACTCAGAAAAACCCCTGCACAGACGATATCTACGATTCCCGCATCACTGTGGGTTTTTGATAACTATAACCTCCTGTACCGTGAAATCAAAAAATTTCAAGGGACAGGAAACTTAAGTGAGCTTTCCAGACTACCTGTTCTTGAAACAGGTTACTGGAAAGGCTGCCCGAGAATATATATAATTGCAAGAGAGATTATTGCTGCAACGAATAACCATCCCCAGGAAAAGACGATCATAAACCTCCTTAATGCCTATCAGAACGAAAAACAGTTGAAGTCACAGGAACTTTGGTCTTTCGGGATGGTTATGAGTCTTTGCCTTTTAGAGAAAATTGTCGATGAAGCGGTTGTAATACTGCAAAGTATCCATATTAAAATCAGGGCAAGCCGGGCAGCAGAAAAGATAGCAGCTGCTCTTCGCAGCGGAAGTATAGACGTTACCGATGTACTGAAAACAGAAATTGATAAAACGGATTCCAGAAACGAAAAATTCATTACGCATTTCTTTTTTAGCCTCAGAAACATGTCGGTTGATGAATCCGATGTTGTAGTTTGGCTGTCTAAGGTCAACGGGATGAATCGGGAGGAGTATCTGCCGATAATTACCGAAGTCATAAATAGAGAGAGACAGCGCGAGGCAATGGCGGAATCCCTTATCAGTTCATTGATCATCAGCCTTAAGGAGATTGGTGATTTAAACTGGGGAGAGGTATTCAAACAAGTTTCCAGAATGGAAGATGAACTTCAAAAGGATCCGGCAGAGATCTACTCACTTATGGATGAAAACACTCGCAGCAGGTATCGCCGGAAAGCGGAGAAATTGGCCGCACGATTCAGGCTTCAGGAATCTGCTGTAGCCCAAAAAGCGGTTCAACTTGCAAATATGTATCATTTAGACCCGGAGGCTGCTGAACGTAAATCTACAGACAATTCCTTGCTTATCGATGCTCGGATTACTATCCCTGATCATGTCGGTACCTACCTTGTAGGGAGCGGATATGCCAGTCTCATCGACCTCTTATCAAATCGCCCGGTCCGTCTGCATAAATTTTCCGGACGCAGAAAGCTTTTGCGCGGGATAATTTATCTGAGCGGAATTTTCGTTATTACCGCGGCCTTGCTTTTTTTCGCCTTTCATGCGGGCAGGTTGTCATTTGAACGGAAACCACTTTTGACCGTCCTGCTTTTTTTGCAGCTTGGAATTCTGGCTGTAGGAATTGCTATACATCTGATAAATACCGTTTTTTCGCGCCTGATACATCCGCTGCCTCAGCTTGCTATGGATTTTTCGAAGGGTATTCCGGACATGTACCGCACGTTTGTCGTTATGCCGGTTATTCTGGGCAGTGAATCAAATGCACGTTCCTACGCGGCGCGTCTGGAGAAATATTATCTGGCCAACAAGCAGTCAAATCTCTACTTTGCAATACTTGGAGATCTGAAGGATGCTGATGCAAAGATTATGGACGAGGATTCTTCTATTTTACACGCTGCAATAACGGCAATTCAGGTACTAAATGAAAAGTATCCCGGTGCATATGCCCGCTTCTCTTTGTTCCTGCGCCAACGGCAATGGAATGAGTCTGAAAAATGCTGGATGTGCTGGGAGCGTAAACGAGGTAAACTGGAAGAATTCAATGCGCTTCTTTCAGGTGAACCTGGTGTAGCTTTTGACGTGCGAATTGGGTCCTCTGAGATGTTTTCCAGTTTCCGCTATGTCATTACGCTTGACGCGGACACTGACCTGATACGTGAAAGCGCTGTCCAGCTAATTGGAATTATGGCTCACCCGTTAAACCAGCCTGTCATAGATGAAAAGAACAACCGTATTATCAGCGGCTATGCCATCGTCCAATCTGAAATCAGTTCGCGGATTACTGATACCAAGGCAAGTTTTTTCTCCCGGCTTTTTGCCGGAGAATCAGGAATCGATAAATATGCCACGGTTATTTCAGACATATATCAGGATACATTTGATGAAGGTATTTTTGTTGGCAAGGGCATTTATGATTTTCGCATAATGCACAGGCTTCTGCGGGGAATGATTTCCAAAAATACCGTATTGTCGCATGACTTGCTGGAGAGCAGCCTGACACGCTGCGCATTTGCGAGTGGTATCAGGATGCTGGATACGACTCCTCCGAGTGTTGCCGCTTTTGCGCTGAGGGATCATAGATGGATACGCGGTGACTGGCAGCTGATTCCATGGATTTTCAGCCGTTCACGGATTAACTGGCTTTCACGCTGGAAAATGATAGACAATCTGAGGCGAAGCCTGATGCCTGTGGCCAGCGTACTGGCTATACTAATCATGGCTGTCTTTTTTCCTGCGCAGGCCTGGATCTGGGTACCGTTTGTGTTTTTCAGCGATATCTGGCGTTTTGTTATCAGCCTTGGCAGCATGATTTTTCATAAACTGACGAATCCATCCATCCGTGTCGCTTTCCAAATTCTTTTTGAACAGTTGTCATCCATGCTCGTACAGACATCATTCAACATACTTTTGCTCCCGTTTAACGCCTTCCTGTCGCTTGATGCAATTATTCGAACTTTGTACCGGGTTTTAATCAGCCACCGTAATATGCTCGAGTGGCAGACTTCGGAATCTGCCGAAAAAAATCTTGAGAATTCTTATATCAAATACATTAAGCTTATGTGGCCTTCAGCAGTACCGGCGGTTGGACTTTGCGCAGCGACAGTTCTTTGGGGTCAAATGCCTTCTGCAGTGATTCAGTATGCACTCGTGGCAGCCTGGATTTGTGCACCGGCAATATCCTTCCTCGCCAGTCAGCCATCCCGGATTTCCACAAAGCAAATCATTAAGCCTGAAGATGTCAGGGATCTTCGCCTTCTGGCACGAAGAACATGGCGCTTTTTTGAGGATTATGCCACGGTCGACAACAACTGGCTATGCCCCGACAACCTGCAGCAATTTCCAGGGCCGCAACTGTCGGAAAAGACATCGCCGACAAATATAGGCCTGCAGTTGGTGGCGGCGCTTTCTGCCTGTGATTTTGGATTTATTGGACTGCGCTCCCTTGTTGTACATTGCGAGGCAGTAATGAGGACTATCAATCGTATGACTAAATGGAACGGACATCTGTACAACTGGTACAATGTGAAAACTCTGGAACTCCTGGCTCCTCAGTACGTTTCTACAGTCGACAGCGGTAATTTCCTGACATATCTGATTACCTTGAAGAACGGATTACAGGATCTTGCAAAAGAGGCTTTGTTTCCCGATACTTTGCTCCTTGGACTCAAGGATTCACTGGCATGTGCAGGGCTTGACCCGGATTTGCTTACAGGATCGTTTGTTTCGAAGGAAAGCCGGGATGAACTTCTGCGATCTTTACATACAGCTGCAGAATCACCTGATATCAGCATCTATTGGCAGCATCGCCTTGCGGAGTCCGCAGATACATTTGAATCTGATATGGTAGATTTTGAAGGTCCTGACGGCTTTGCATCCAAACTCAGTCTGGAATCGTTAGCAAAACTCGGCCAAGCCAATGCTGCTGCACTGATGGAAACCATCCGCATAATCAGTATGCAGACAGATGAACTCGTCAGATCTGCTGACTTCAGATTTCTGTATAACAACAAGCTAAGCCTTTTCCATATTGGATATAATGCATCCAACCAGAGTGCTGATATCGGATTATATGACTTGCTCGCTTCTGAAGCCCGTATAACTAGTTTTCTTGCGATCGCCAAAGGGGATGTTCCGCAGAAAAACTGGTTTACGCTGGGAAGACCCCTGACACTTGTCAAAGGTGTGCCGACACTCGTTTCCTGGAGCGGTACGATGTTCGAATATTTGATGCCTAATCTTATTATGAAAACGCCTTACGGAACAATGCTGGGCCGAAGCTGTACCGCAGCGGTTAACCGTCAGATTATCCATGGAAAGAAAGAAAAAATTCCCTGGGGAATATCCGAATCACAATACTTCCTGTTTGATACGGATTCGAATTACCAATATTCTGCGTTTGGTATGCAATATCTGCGCCTTAAATCAAGCATGAAGCCTGCCAGGGTAGTGGCACCTTATGCGACAGCACTTGCGCTGGGTACAATGCGCCGCGCTGCTATCAATAATCTTCGTCAGCTGCAGTTGATTGGTGCGTGCGGAGAATATGGTTTGTACGAGTCGCTCGATTTCAGCCGGCCGGACTCGGCAGCCATGAAGCCATATTCGCTGGTGCAAAGCTTTATGGCACATCATCAGGGAATGATTTTGGCCTCTATAAATAATTGCCTCCATGCAAATGTCCTGCAGAAGCGTTTTCATGAGGAAGCCATGGTAAAAGCAACTTCGGTCCTGCTTGAAGAAACAAGCTCAGCAGTACTTGTCTCCCTTGCGCGGCGCGGATACTCCATCAATATTGAGCTTGAGGATTTTGAAGAAGAGAAATTCGAAAGTCGATACTGCAGCACCATTGACACAAAGGTACCGGTTGCACATGTCCTATCGAACAATCATTACCTACTGATGCTGACATCCGGCGGCCAGGGATTCAGCAGCTGCGATGATATCATGCTGAACTCCTGGAGGCCTGAAAGCACGGGGTCGTCGCACGGAAGTTTTGTCTATATCAGGAACCTCGATTCCGACTATACCTGGAGCTATTCATATCATCCGACTTTTGTACGTCCTGAAGAGTATCAGGTGATTTTCTCTGCGGATAAAGTTGAATATCATCGCAGGGACGGAATGATCAATACGGATACAGAGATAACATTGTCCCCTATTGATAATTTTGAAATCCGTAGGATCACACTATCAAACCACAGTGAACGGGATTTGAATTTTGAGTTTACAAGCTATATGGAGGTAGTTAATGACCTGCATCTTGCGGAAGCATCACATCCCGCATTTAACAAACTCTTCCTGGAACTCGAACTTGTTCAAGACCGGAACCTGATGATTGCCAGCCGCCGCAAGCGTTCTGAAGATGACAAAAACGGTGTGGTTATGCATATGGTGATGTCCGATTCGAAGTTCATCCGGGCCGTCGAATATGAGACAGATCGACGTTCATTTATTGGAAGGGGAGGAACACTCGATAAACCGATGGCGCTTAAAACACGATTGCCGCTGCCTGGCCGCACCGGATTTTCGATTGATCCAATTATGAGTCTGCGGGTTACCGTTGCAATACCTGCCAACAAATCCGTATCTGTTAGTTTTATCACCGGATTTTGTCCAACCAGGGAAGCCGTACTGAAGTTATGCAACGATCTGCGGAAAACTCTACGGTACGAGGATCTGTTTAGACTGGCTCTGACAAGCAGTAAACTCGAAATGAAATACCTCAATATGAATTCACAGCAGCTGAATGCTATTCAGTCCCTGGTCGGACCACTGTATTACCCGTCCCGCCAGTACCGTGACCGGAAAGAAATAATAAGTCGTAATGTCCGCGGTCAGAGCAGTCTATGGAGATTTGGCATTTCCGGGGACTACCCTATCATTTTACTTCGTGTGAAGGATTTGCGCGACTTGACATCAATCAAGGATACCCTTCTGGCATATGAATTTCTTTGCCTGCAAACGGTACGTGTCAACCTTGTCATAGTGAATGAAGAGGATGAAGGGTATGGACAGCCTCTGATGCATGCTATTCTGGATCTGACCGGTGCTATGAAGGTTTATAACAATGCCCAGCAGAAACCCGGCCTGTTTGTTCTGCGCCGCTTTCTGCTGACAAACGAAGAATCGGATCTTCTGTCAACTGTGGCTCGTATCGTAATTGAGCGTCAGACGGGCATTTACATGCCTCTGTACGATATACTGTCATCGGATAAAGATCTGATTACCGACAACATTCTTCTTCCAGCCGGGGATTCTTTCCCGCTGCTGCCGGAATCGGCATCAACATTCATCCCCCCTGTTTCCCTGGAATTTTTCAACGGGATCGGAGGATTTGCATCTGACGGACAGGAATATGAGATGTGGCTGGGGACTAACAGGAAAACGCCGGCACCGTGGATTAATGTCATTGCCAACGAGAAATTCGGATTTCTCGTGTCCGAGACAGGCGCAGGCTACACGTGGGCAGGTAACAGCCGCGAAAATAAGATAACCAACTGGTCGAATGATCCTATCCTTGACCCTGCATCAGAGGCTGTTTACATCAAAGACAAAGAAACGGGAGCGATAACATCTCCGGCTTCCCTTCGCCCCGGAAGAGGTCAGGGTTATCTGGTGAGACATGGTTTCGGATACTCTGTTTTCACACATGCTGAATTGGACCTTGAACAGTCGATGACTCTATTTTCTGCAACTGAAGATCCGGTAAAAATCTGGCTGATCAATATAAGGGACCACAGCGGACAGGACAGAAATCTTTCGGTGACATTATATGTTGAGTGGGTGCTGGGGGTTCTTAAAGAACAATGTGCTCCCTATATCGTTACCCAATATAACGCGCAGGAAGGAGTGCTTTTTGCCCGTAATGTATACTCGGAATTCAACCAGCAGAGACCGGCGTTTATTTTTGCCAGCGAACCGGTTACTTCTTTCACCGGAGACAAGAAGAGCTTTCTTGGAATTGGAAGATCCGTCAGTTATCCTATTGGACTTGCTGCTGAAAAATTATCAGGTGAAACGGGTGCATGCTTCGACCCGTGCGGAGTAATCCAGATGGAGTTTCATCTTGCTGCGGGAGCAAAGAAGACAATCGTTCTTGGACTTGGACAGGCGGGTAATATTATAGAAGCATGTGAACTTGCAGATAAATTCCGGTCTGTGCAATCGGCGCAGGATGAGTTGGAGCGTATACACTCTTACTGGAACAGTACATTATCGCGTGTTCGTGTCAATACACCGAATCGAGCATCTGACATACTTCTTAACGGCTGGCTGCCTTATCAGATTATCAGCTGCCGACTTCGGGCCAGGTCAGCTTTTTACCAGTGCGGAGGTGCGTTTGGTTTCAGGGATCAACTTCAGGATGTACTTGCTGTTTTGGATATCGATTCCGGTTTGGCCGAAACCCAGATTCGTCTATGCAGCGCACATCAGTTTATGGAAGGGGATGTCCAGCATTGGTGGCATCCGGTTACAGGATCAGGGGTACGAACACGTATCTCTGATGATATGCTCTGGCTGCCCTATGTCACAGCTGCTTTTGTGGAACATACCGGCCAGTCAGAGATACTCCAGGAGCAAATTCCATTTCTCGAAGGGGATATTCTGGGGCCAAAGGAAGCAGAAAAAATGTTCGTTGCCCGAGTATCCGAAAAAACGGATACCATATACAAACATTGCCTGATGGCGATTGACCGTGCCAGTCAATTTGGGGTTAACGGGCTACCTCTGATGGGTGGCGGCGACTGGAATGACGGCATGAACCGGGTTGGAATTGAAGGAAAAGGTGAGAGTGTCTGGTTGGGATGGTTCTTATATGCAGTCATCAAAAAATTCCTGCCTTTGTGCCTTCTCATGAAAGATCAGGGTAAATATGATCAATTGAATAGTCTTGCCGAACTGCTCCGGTCACAGATTGAACAAACGGCCTGGGACGGAAACTGGTATTTGCGGGGTTTCTTTGATAATGGAAACCTGTTGGGATCACATGCAAATGAGGAGTGCCAGATTGATTCAGTCAGCCAGTCATGGGCTGTCCTGTCCGGTGCGGCTGATCCGGCCCGTGCATTGCAAGCCTTGGAATCCGCCCAGAATTACTTGGTTCATCAGGAAGACGGCGTCATTCAATTACTGACTCCGCCCTTTAATAAATCAATGCCTGACCCCGGATATATTAAAGGGTACTTTCCGGGCATACGTGAAAACGGAGGACAATACACACATGCCGCCATATGGCTTGCCATGGCAAACGCAGTAGCCGGAAGGGGAGCAGTTGCATATGAACTTCTAAATATGCTGAACCCAATCCTTGAAACATCAACTGTCAAAGATGTTTCAAGATATGAAAAAGAACCGTATGTAATGAGCGCCGATATTTATATGGGAGGCCAGTTCACCGGAAAAGCCGGCTGGAGCTGGTATACCGGTTCGGCCGGATGGATGTACCAGTCACTGCTTCATACAATACTTGGGGTATCACGCCGTCAGGACAGGCTTTTCATCAATCCGGCTTTTCCTGCAGCGTATACTGCATGGCAGATTGACTACCATTACGGTACAGCACTTTACCGGATAAAGGTGGAAAATGATTCCGGAAATGGTAATGCCATTGAATCTTTGACTATTGACGGAACGCTCGAAAATGGTAATAACTTTATCATGCACGATGATTCGCATGTACATACAGTTGTTGTAAAACTGACACAGCAGAATAGTTAAAGTATCATGATTGACGAATCCAATTGATTCAATCAGTCATAGAAATCCATAATGATAACAGATGTATCCCCTCCGGTTTTCCACTCACAGGGAGCCTGCTGATAGGAGTAGGAGTAAACCGGGCTGTGGTCATATACATATTCTTTAAGCAGAAAAGGCGCGGTACCGCCGGTCAGACCCTGCTGCCCGGCAGCTGTACGGACATCCGGAACGTCGTACTTGACAGTAAGACGGAATTCGCATTCGCTGCCGTTCCCTGCGGGACTTCTGTTGATGACTCCTGTGAAACGCATTCTGAAGATGCGGCAGTCTCCTGTGTTTGCGGGGAACTTTCTGATGATCCGGTGATTTCTGTCAGTGTTGGATTCGGTTTGATTTCTGTCGACGTGGGTTTGCCCGGACCGTCTGCCATTGCAAGGGTTACGGGTGTTTCGTATTTTGGGAAAAGAATTGTATTATCTTCAGTAAGTGATTTGAATCTCTCCTGATCTGTCAGTTGCCCTATATCAATACTTGCGACAGAATCAGAATATAACCCTGATGCCCCGCAAGAGGGAGTGCCGGAATCAATAGGACGGCAGCATACAAATACAAGTGCACATAAGCATATCAATAAAACAACAACAAGAATCAGTGTGAGAACGGAAAGCTTTTTACGGCCTTTTTCCATGATGATTTCCTCCATTGTCAGAAGAGACAAAGAAATACAGCTTCTGATATTAACGGACGGGGAGAGTATCGACTGTTATGCCTGTATTTTGAAAAAACTCATACTGGAAAGAACCATCATTTGCCATGAGTGTATCATAAATAAAGTATGAAATAAATGATCTTTGAGTATTTATTTCGGCCCGATTTTCAGCGGCTATCAAGGCGAAAACTGAATATAAACCGCCTTGCAGCCGCATGTAAATGTTCTTGGATAAGCTCACGCTTAAAAACGAAAACGAAAAACCGTCCAGGATATGGTACACTGTATTGAGTAATGGAATTTTGCGGTGAACAGGATGAAGATATTTGAGGCTAAGAATTTTTCATCAATAGAGAAACAATGAAATCATTGCAGGGGCGTATTATGCGTTCCTATTTTTGAGTCGGCATCAAAGCGGCGTTGAATTGGCGCTGAATTGGCAAGCGGCAGACATTACAGTTCCGGATTATTCCAACAAACAGACCAGGCACATGCATAGATATGATACGTATCATGCCCAAAGGAGATAATTTTGTTATTTGAAAATCTTACAGTTTCCAAGCCTATTCTAAAAGCTTTACAGGAAGCGGGGTATACAGAGGCAACACCCATACAAACCGAAGCTATTATTCCTCTTCTTGAGGGAAGGGATTTACTTGGCTGCGCACAAACGGGTACAGGGAAAACGGCGGCTTTTGCCATCCCGATCCTGCAGGGGCTTTCCTACGAACAGAGAAGTACATCCGGACACAGACAAATAAAGGCATTGATACTGGCACCGACCAGGGAACTTGCCATTCAGATTAACGAGAGTTTTGAAGCCTACGGAAAGCATCTGGGTTTGCGGACAATGGTGATTTTCGGCGGTGTGTCGCAGAATCCCCAGACAAAGGAACTGGCAGCCGGAGTCGATATTCTGGTAGCAACACCGGGCCGCCTTCTGGACCTTATTAATCAGAAATTCATACACCTGAATACCGTGAAGTACTTTGTACTCGATGAGGCCGACAGGATGCTTGATATGGGCATGATCCACGACGTTAGAAGAATTATTGCCTACCTGCCCAAAGAAAGACAGACAATGTTCTTTTCTGCAACTATGCCGGCAGAGATCGCAAAATTATCCGGTTCTATTTTGAAGAATCCGGTTAAAGTGGAAATAACTCCTGTATCATCTACGGTTGATATAATAGATCAGAAAATATATTTTGTGAATAAGATTAATAAGATAAACCTTTTGATACATATATTGAATACAACTGCCATTGATTCCGCACTTGTATTTTCCAGGACAAAGCACGGTGCTGATAAAATAGTCAAATCACTGGAAAAAGCAGGATTCCTGGCACAGGCCATTCATGGAAACAAATCGCAGAATGCAAGGCAACTGGCACTAAGTAATTTCAAATCGAGAAAAACGAGGATCCTGGTTGCAACGGATATTGCTGCAAGAGGAATAGATGTCGAAGAATTGTCACATGTTATCATTTTCGATTTGCCGGAAGTGCCGGAGACCTATGTACATAGAATCGGCCGGACAGGCCGGGCAGGCCTTGGAGGGAAAGCCATTTCTTTCTGCGACCAGGAAGAGAAAAGCTTACTTCGCGATATTCAGAAGCTGATTTCAAAATCGATACCGGTTGTCGAAGATCATCCCTATCCGCTTGAGGCAATGCCGTATGAGTCTGCATCTGCTTCGATCATTCCTGTCACCAAACCGGCGAGATCATCCGGCAGGCCACAGCAGTCCGGCAGGCCGTCCCAATCCGGAGGAAGACCGTCCCAGTCCGGAGGAAGGCAGTCACAGCCGTCAACCGGCAGGCAGTCACAGCCGTCAACCGGCAGGCAGTCACAGCCGTCAACCGGCAGGAATGTCCGAACGATGGAAATCCCTGATGCAAACCGGAGAGGCAAAATCGATCCGGACCAGTATACAAAGCCGGCTGCTTCAAAGGCATGGAGAAGATAACCTGACTATAGAAAACATACCAGCCGCAGAAATAAAGACCCGTACAGCTTTGAGGCTGCACGGGTCTTATGGGTACATGTCAATATGCTTGAAAACAAAGGACATCAAAGGTATCATTAATAATCAGGCAATCATTCAAAAAGCATGTCGGCCATGCGAAGGATTTCCTGATGTCTTTTCTCCGTAATGGAGAAGTCGACGTAGAAACTTTGGTTAACAGAATCCTCGATTACGAAATCACCTGTTCGGGCAAAAACCGGGAGTCTGCAACGGCTGATTTTCACCGAAGTTCTATCACACTGTTCGATGTCAGCCATACCATCTTCGAACCAGGTAATAAATCCGCTTATCATAAAAATCCTCCTCTTAACACGATGCTTCTTCTTTAGTATTATTTTTGAGTATACATTGGAGAGACGGTGAATTTGTGATGAAAATGTAAATAAATCGCAAGAAATTTTGTTTTTGCCGGACAAAATACGCTAACGCAGCCACGGAATAACAGGAGAAAACCATGAAAATAATTATCACTGCACTCTTTGGATTGGAATCGCTTGTCAGTGAAGACCTTGTATCGATCGGGTACGGAAAGGAACATATTACTGTGTCCGACGGCCTGATCTCACTGGAAGTAGATGACAGCATACTTGCAGAAGCCGTTGCAAAAGTGAACTTGTGGGTACGTACCGGTGAAAGAGTTTTTGTTGAACTTGCAAATTTTCCCGCCCGGTCGTTTGACGAACTATTTGACGGTATCTCACGTATCAGCTGGGCGGAATACATTCCGAAGGACTTTGCTTTTCATATAAATGGATACTCCCGGAAATCCGAACTTTTCGGAATATCTGCATGCCAGTCGATCTGTAAAAAAGCTATTGTAAAAAAGCTACTTTCCTCAAACAAAATGCTCTCCACGGATACGCTCATCGAGGACGAAAGAAAAGGCCTCCTGAAGATCCAGTTCGGCATTGTTGCTGATCATGTCAGCGTCATGGTCGATACATCAGGGGAAGGACTTCATAAACGCGGATACCGTCCGTTATCGAATATTGCCCCCATTAAGGAGACCCTTGCTGCCGGATTGGTTCGACTGTCCCGTTACAGGCCTTTCGGTGCTGAGGCGCTCGTAGACCCGTTCTGCGGCTCAGGAACCATAGTAATAGAAGCTGCTTTAGCCGCATTTAATATCGCACCCGGATTAAACCGCCCTTTTGCAGCTGAAAACTGGCCGGTTATCGGAAAAAGGGCTTTTGTAACGGCACGTGAAGAAGCAAAACAAATGCAGGATCAGGACATTCCGGATGATCTCTATTTTTTCGGGTCCGACCTGGATAGTTCAGCGGTTGAAACATCCATGCGCAATGCCCGTTCCGCAGGTGTTGACCGTGTTGTACAATTCCGGCAGAAGAATGCCTTTGACCAGACGCCTGAGGCGCTAAGGGACTGGACCGGACTCGCACGGCAGCTTATTCTCTGCAACCCTCCTTACGGTGAGCGGCTTTTAACGCAGGAGGAAGCCCAGGAAATATATAAAGGTATTGCCGAGACGTATCTGGACGAGGAAGGAAACTGCAGAAAAGGAATAAGGCTTTCTGTGATTTCCCCGGATGATACATTTGAAAGGGCGGTGGGGAGACCTGCAGATAAAAGGCGCAAATTGTATAACGGAAATATCCGCTGCCAGATGTATCATTATTATAAACTCGGAAGAAACGAAAATTAGATGTTAATCAAAGACTATCAATAACTATAAAGTGTGTCCACCTCTGGTGAACAAATAAAAGAACATTTATTCATGCAGTACCCCGAAATCCCGTGTTTGCAAGGGGGACAGGGATTAACAAAAAAGTAAAGCGTTTTTAACAAATTCATTACATAAATTAAACATCGCCTGTTTGCAAGCCTTTCACGAAGCGAAGTCCCGAAAAGCGTTGTCCTGTAGTTATGCACAGACTTATCCCCACAATCCACAGGGTAAAGAGGTGGAAAACTTGATTCGGATTCATTCGGAATCATTTTGCATTCCTTAGAATACTACTGCATGACTCATAAGCGTCTGGTATAATAATGAAAAACGAATGTGAAAAGAGGTCTTGAAAATGTCCGGTGTATATGAAAGTGCCCGAGCTGGAAGAAATGCCTCCTTTATCATGGCCGGCTTGTCTGCTTCAGATAAAGACACGGCTCTCCAAGCTATAGCGAAGGCTCTCCTTGCCAATTCATCCGCAATAGTGGAGGCAAACAAAGAGGATCTGGCCGAAGCGGAGAGAACGGGGCTTGCCATGCCCCTTCGCAAACGCCTGCTGTTTGATGAGGGCAAAATCCAATCTGTTGTCGAGGGAATCGACAGCCTTATATCCCTGCCGGATCCTGTGGGAAGGCAGCTGCTGGGTACGCAGATGGATGAAGGTCTTTCACTGTATCGTGTATCATGTCCGATCGGAGTGATCGGAATCATATTTGAGTCACGTCCTGACGCCCTTGTACAGATTGCATCCCTCTGCCTGAAAGCCGGAAATTCAGTCCTGTTAAAGGGCGGCTCCGAGGCAGTCCATACCAATCGTATACTTGCCGAAGTGATTGAAGCGTCTTCGGTGGAAGCCGGTATGCCCAGGGGATGGATATCACTTTTGGAATCAAGGAGTGACGTCGAAGAGATGCTCAAGCTTGATGAATATGTTGATCTGATTATTCCCCGCGGATCCAATGCCTTTGTACAGTACATCATGCAGCATTCCAGCATTCCTGTTCTGGGGCATGCGGATGGTGTCTGCCACGTATATGTCCATGAAAAGGCAGATCCTGGAATGGCTGTCCGCCTTGTTGTCGACAGTAAGACGCAATATGTTGCCGTCTGCAATGCTGCTGAGACCCTCCTTATAGATGAATCAATTGCAGCGGATCTTTTGCCGGTGCTTGCCAAAGCACTTGAAGCAAAGCATGTCATTCTGCACGGTGACGACAAGGCCTCATCGATATGGCCTATGAAACCGGTTGATCAGTGGCATCATGAATATCTTGATTATGAGATGTCCGTACGGGTAGTTTCGGGTGAGCCGGAAGCGATTTCGCATATTAATCAATATGGATCAGGACATACGGACGCAATCATAACGGAAGATGAAGAGACAGCCCTGCGTTTTATGCAGGCAGTTGATTCCGGAAGTGTAATGTGGAACTGTTCAACAAGGTTCTCGGACGGATTCAAATACGGCTTCGGCGCCGAAGTGGGCATCAGCACATCGAAAATCCATGCACGCGGTCCGGTTGGCCTTGAGGGCCTTGTTACCTATAAATATAAAGTTTTTGGAAAGGGACAGATTGTGGAGGATTATGCTTCCGGAAAACAGCATTTTACACACAAACCTATTCCACTCCAAGGCGAGAAATGATATCATACGCGAAGAAAACAAAGGGAGGCGACAAGTCTTGGTTATAGCAATTTCTTCCGATCATGCAGGATATGACCTTCGCAGAAGAATTATGGAACACTTATCCGTACAGGGACATACTTTTCTCGAACATGGTGCCGTAAGCAGCGATGTTGCTGAAAGCTATGTTTCAGCAGGACAGGGCGCTGCACAGGATGTTGCGGCAGGCAGAGCCGACAAAGGTATTGTTATCTGCGGTACCGGAATCGGCATTTCGATTACATGCAATAAGCATCGCGGCATTCGCTGCGCTTTATGTACGGATGAATTTATGGCACGCATGTCACGGCAGCATAATGATGCCAATATGCTGGCTCTTGGGGCACGTGTTGTAGGATTTGGTTTGGCATTGTCAATTGTTGACAGTTTTTTGGCAGAACCTTTTGAATCCGGCGGGCGCCATCAGGTTCGTGTAAACGAAATGACTTCACAGGAAGATCTGTATTTTAAAGCTCCGTAACGAAGGGGCTTTTTTATTGGCCCGAAAAGAAATACAATAGCAAAAGAATATACAAATGCAGGAGGAATGCACTATGGAACCGAATGTTTTTATTTTTGACCATCCTTTGATTCAGCACAAAATTTCTCTTCTCAGAGATAAGCGCACGACAACAAAGGAATTCCGCGAACTCGTCGGGGAACTGGCGATGCTGATGGCATATGAAGTTACCAGGGATCTGCCGCTCAAGGAAGTTGAAATAGAGACGCCTATAGCCATAGCAAAAACCAAAGTCCTTGCAGGTAAAAAGCTTGCGATCGTACCGATTCTTCGTGCAGGATTAGGTATGGTAGACGGTATGCTGAATCTTATTCCTATGGCAAAAGTTGGACACATCGGACTCTACCGTGATCCGAAGACTCTTGAGCCAGTGGAATACTACTGTAAGCTTCCCGATGATGCCGCTGAAAGAGAGATCATCATCCTCGATCCGATGCTTGCAACCGGAGGCTCTGCTTCTGCCGCCGTTACATTCCTTAAGAACAGAGGAATTACGCAGATCAAATTTATGTGCCTGATTGCAGCACCTGAGGGCATTGCAAGACTTTCGCACGACCATCCGGACGTTCCGATTTTTTGTGCGGCAAAGGATCCTAAACTGAACGATCATGCCTACATTGTTCCAGGCCTCGGTGATGCCGGTGACCGTCTTTTTGGTACAAAATGACTGAAAGATCAACAAAAAGCATGAGCATTGCTTTTTGTTTGTGCATCTGGTAAGAGTGCTCCAGTTTGCAGACATTCCAAAATAGATGTAGAATACTATTACTGATGACGTGACGATGAGGTCCGGATTTTGTCCGGGCTTCATCTGTTTTAATGAAAGTGAGACGGTATGGGAACTGCGGTTTTTCTTGCAAATTCAAATTGGTTTATTCAATTTTTGATATCTTTCAAAGATCAACTTATCGGGTCATTCAAAATTGGAAATATCGGGGCTGAGATAAGTAAGGCCATTTTGCCGAAAAAGCAGTATCTTATTGTCGGCAACAGAAGCTTCCTTCTCACGGATGCAGTCATTGTAACATGGATAGCAGTTACTATATTCTGCATTCTTTGGATTTGGATAGCAGCAAAACGGGAACGCGTGCCGAAAGGCCGCCAGCTTATTTCAGAGTCTGTAGTTGACCTGCTTCTGACATTATGCAAAAGCAATGGTATGAATCAAAAACAGGCTGAAACAGTTACCCCCTTTATCGGTACCATAGGATTCTTTTTGATTTCCTGTAACCTTGTATCGGCATTCAAGCTCCCTCCGCCTGCTAAAAACATCGCTTTCCCTGTTGCACTTGCCCTCACGACTATGTGTTATGTAATTATTACAGGTATTCGATTTGTAGGTGTAAAAGGTTTTTGGGCATCGCTTTTAGATCCGATGCCTGCCATGCTCCCATTTAAGATTCTTGACTATATTATAAAACCATTGTCGCTTTCCCTTCGATTGTTCGGTAATGTATTCGGAGCGTTTATCCTCATGGAATTCATATCAATTATTATTCCGGTAGCCGTTCCCGGCATACTGGGTCTGTGGTTTGACATTATTGACGGTATTTTGCAGGCCATCATTTTCACCTACCTGACAACTACATACATCGGGGAAATCGTTGAGGGTGCTGAGGTTGCACTTGAAAAAAGAAATGAACGGGACAAGAAAAAGCTTGCCGTCTAGCCAGAGTTACCCAGTCAAATACTTGCAGTGTATTTTTTAAATTGAATTCTCACATCCGGGTTACGCATTAGGAGGAAGAAAGTATGACATTATTAACATCATTTGCATTGTTACTCAGCGGAGCGGCAGCAACTGCATCCACAATCAGCACAAAAGGTCTTGCAGGTGTCGGCGCCGGTCTTGCCATAGGATTAGGAGCCTGCGGAGCTGCTATCGGTATCGGTATTGCCGCCGGAAAAGCACTGGAATCTGCGGCCCGCCAACCGGAAATATACGGCAAACTGCAGACGATGCTCCTTACATCGATAGTATTCATGGAGTCCATCGCCATTTATGCCCTTGTTGTAAGTCTTCTGCTTATCTTTACATTTTAAAATGAATAATTACTGCACCAATATGATTCATAAAACCCGTAGCCAAACACAAAGAGGTGACAGATCATGATTTTTGCCAGTGCTGTTTTTTCGGTTCCCGTATTACAGGGTACAAAGCAGCTGATGCAGCTGCTCAATTCAAGCGCAACACCTGCGCCGACTGCAACACCCGTCGAGGCGGTATCCGGCTTGCTTACGCCGGATCAGCTTGCCGGCTATGCTGTTACGGCTGTACTTACGATTGTCAATTTATTCATTGCATATATAGTATTGAAGCATTTCGTATTCAAGCCCATCATTAAATTGCTGAATAAGCGCCGTGAAGCAGTACTTAGCGAACTTGAGGATGCTGCAAATAAGACAGCAACCGCACAGGCACTGATGACAGATGCTGCAAAAAGAATTGAAGAGTCTAAAAACGAAGCATCGACAATCATGTCCGACGCACGTGTTCAGGCAGATAAACAGGGACGTACAATTGTTACTGCAGCGCATACCGAGGCAAGTACGATTGTTGACCGTGCGACTGAGGATGCCAAGCGGATGCATAATGCGATGCTTGATCAGATGAGGGACGAAGTGGCGGATCTTGCGATCGCCATTGCTACCAAGGTTGTTGGCTCAATTATTGACGATACTCACCAGAAAGATATGAGTGACCGCATCATGGATGAGACATTAAAGGCAGAGGTGAAAAAGATTGAGTGACAACAAGACATTTCGTATAATCCGAATTGTTACTGCATCAGAGATGACGTCTGAGAAGGCGGAAACGATTGCGCAGAAATTTTCTGAGCATTTCCATATTTCTGATTATTCAGTGATACAAGAAACAGAAAGCGCACTCATCGGAGGCTTTGTCATATATGCGGCCGGGTATCGCTATGACTATAGTGTCAAAGGTCAGCTTGCAAGAATTGCCAAACAGCTGAAAACAACCCGAGCTATTTCCACAAATCTTGACGGACTGGAACCCAGTGAGAAAGAATCGGACCTGATTAAAAAATCCATTGATATGGCACTCAGCGCATTCGATGAACAGCCAATGGCACTGCAGGGTCAGGACCTTTTGTGGGACGGCGAGGGTGCCGGTGTTATCATGCCGGAGACTGACACGCCGAGAAGACTCGTCGATCAGCTCAGGGAGCAAATGGCTAACTCCTTTATGGAGAGCACCACCGTTGAAGAAATTGGACAGGTATTAAGTATCAGTGACGGTGTTGCATGGGTAAAAGGTATAGAGCACTGTATGAGCAGTGAATTGATTATGTTCACTCCGACAACATACGGAATTGCGATGAATCTTGAAAAGGATAAGGTAGGTATTGTTCTACTTGGTGAGTCGGAAGATGTTGTTGAAGGTACAATGTGTAAACGCACCGGTAAAACAGTCAGCGTTCCCGTTGGAACTGATTTGCTGGGCCGTGTTATAGATCCTCTTGGAAATCCGATAGATGGCAAAGGTGTATTACATACTACGTCATACAGAGCAATAGAATCTGCGGCTCCGGGTATTATTGACCGTTCACCGGTTAATGAATCGCTGCTGACAGGAATTACTGCCATTGATGCGATGACGCCGATCGGAAAAGGTCAGCGGGAATTGATAATCGGAGATCGACAGACAGGTAAAACTGCTATCGTCATTGATACGATTATCAACCAAAAAGGCAAAAATGTAATTTGTGTATATGTTGCAATCGGGCAGAAAATGTCGACAATCGTTCAGGTTGTAAATACGCTGGAGAAATACGACGCATTATCCTATACCGTAATTGTTGCCGCGAGTGCAAGCCATACAGCATCCCTGCAATATATTGCACCTTATTCAGGCTGCGCAATTGCAGAAAGTTTTATGTATGACAATAAGGATGATGTCCTGATTGTATATGACGATCTGACAAAACATGCACAGGCATACCGCGCCATATCACTTCTACTGCGTCGTCCGCCGGGTCGTGAAGCATATCCCGGGGATGTATTCTATCTTCATTCCCGTCTGCTCGAGAGGGCAGCCAAGCTTGATATTGCAAAAGGAGGCGGATCTATGACTGCGCTTCCGATTATTGAGACACTTGGCGGTGATATCTCGGCGTATATACCAACCAATGCTATTTCAATCACCGATGGGCAGATTTATCTGGCATCAGAACTGTTTTTCTCCGGTCAGCGGCCGGCCATCAATGTAGGACTTTCCGTATCGCGTGTCGGCGGTGCGGCACAGACGAAAGCGATGAAAAAAGTCGCAGGTCCTTTACGCATCAACCTTGCCCAGGCAAGAGAGATGGCCTCCTTTGCGCAGTTCGGATCGGATTTGGACGAGAATACGCAAATGCAGCTAAAACGCGGAATGGTACTCAACGAGATACTCAAACAGCCGCAGTATGCACCTGCCCCGATGGAGGAACAGGTCGTCATTCTGTATCTGGCCAATAACGGCAAGCTGACATTCCTTGATAAGGAGGATGTAAGCGAGTATGCAGAGGGCTTCATGCAGAATATGAGAATTATGCATGAAGATATTTTAGAGGTAATTGCAGAATCAAAAGAATTCACGCTGGAAACTCAGGCAATCATTGATGGATTTGAACGGCAGTTCCATTCATCCTACCTGATTGAGCATCCGGAATACGGCAAAACGGAGTAATCTGAAATGGAACAACTGTACGACATCAAGAAACGAATACGCAGTATCGGTGAAATTCAGCAAATGACACGCGCCATGAAGCTTGTCAGTGCTGCGAAAATGCGTAAATCCAAGGCGCAGCTTGACAGAATTTTCCCTTTCTTTTCACTTTGTGCAGAAAGTATGCTTGAAATACAGCGAAGCAACAAAGATATTGAGAATCCTTACTTTCAACTCAGGAAAAAGCGCCAGGGTGAAACATGGAAAATCGGTTACTTTATTCTTACAGGTGATCAGGGTCTTGCCGGGGCATACAACCATAATGTCATTCGTATTGCAGAAGAATATATTAGCGAAAAAATTCTTGACAATGTCAACAAAGGATTGAAAACCGAATCAACTTTATATGTTTTCGGCAGTGTCGGCCGTGAGAAACTAAAGCATGACGGATACCCCGTTGACAGTGAATTTTCCTTTCCGATTTCCGAACCAACATATTATGAGGCCAGAAATGTTGCGGATACGATCCGTAGAAAATATATCGAGGGAGACCTTGATCTTGTTTATCTGATATATACGAAAATGGAATCGGTAATTAATATGAAGCCGATTATCCAGCGTGTGATACCTGTAAATACCAAAGCACTCGAAACAATACTTCCTGCCGGAACCAGCGATGCAGGTATGGCTCTCGAAAGGGGAGCGCATCTTACATATCATCCCAATGCGGACGCCGTATTTTCATTCCTGATAGATACTTACCTGAATGCGATGCTTTATGGTGCACTTGTAGAAGCATATGCAAGTGAGCAGACCGCACGAATGACGGCTATGGATAATGCGACAAATAGTGCTGATGATATGCTCGAAGATCTTACACTTAAAAGCAACCGTGCCCGCCAGGCACGTATCACAAATGAACTTATTGAGATTGTAAACGGAGCGAACCAGATTCACAATTAAGAAACCGGATCGAAAGGCGGAATAGAATGGCACTTGGATATGTTATTGAAATAATAGGACCTGTTGTTGACTGCCAGTTTCCAGATAATGAAATTCCTCGAATTAATGATGCTGTCAAAATAAAGTTCGGAGACGGTTGGATTATCGCCGAAGTACTGCAGCAACGCGGAGCCGGAACTGTGAGATGTGTTTCATTTGAACCGACGGAAGGTCTTTCGCGCGGGGCAGAGGTTGAGTCGACGGACTCACAAGTTAAAGTACCAGTTGGCGAACGCATTACCGGACGACTCTTCAATGCACTTGGACAACCGATTGATGGGCGTGGCCCTGCTGATTCAGATGATATGTGGCCAATTCACAGAGCAGCCCCATCATTTACTGACCAATATCCGTCGGAGACCATGCTGGAAACTGGAATTAAAGTTATTGATCTTCTGGTACCTTTTTCGCGTGGTGGTAAAGTTGGCCTCTTTGGAGGGGCAGGTGTAGGTAAAACAGTCCTTATTCTTGAACTCATACGTAACATAGCATCGGAGCATGGCGGATTGTCTGTCTTTGCCGGTGTTGGAGAGCGTTCCCGTGAAGGAAATGATCTCTGGAACGAAATGAAAGAATCCGGAGTAATAGATAAGACGGTTATGGTTTTTGGACAAATGAACGAAACATCCGGCGCCCGAATGCGAGCACCACTTACAGCTCTTACCATGGCAGAGTATTTTCGGGATTCTATGCACAAAGACGTTCTTCTATTTATAGATAATATTTATCGTTTTGTACAAGCTGGTTCAGAAGTGTCGGCTCTTCTTGGCCGAATTCCTTCAGCCGTTGGCTACCAGCCTACGCTTGCCAACGAGGTAGGTTTGCTCGAAGAGCGGATTACATCAACCAAGAACGGGTCCATCACATCCATACAAGCGGTTTATGTACCTGCCGATGATTTGACCGATCCGGCACCCGCTACAACATTCGGACATCTGGATGCCATTACTGTATTGTCGCGCTCGGTAGTTGAGCTGGGTATCTATCCTGCTGTAGATCCGCTTGAATCATCTTCACGCATCCTGACAGAAAATGTTGTTGGCAAAGAACACTACCATGTTGCCCGGATGGTACAGGAGACTCTTCAGCGTTATAAAGAACTTCAGGATATTATTGCTATTCTCGGCATGGAGGAACTCAGTGAAAAAGACAGATTGACGGTGAACCGTGCCCGGAAAGTCCAGCGATTCCTGTCACAGCCCTTCTTTGTCACAGCAGGTTCGACCGGATATGATCCGAAATATGTCACAATTGAAAAGACGGTACAGGGATTTGGGGAGATCATTTCCGGAAGTGTTGATCATATTCCGGAACAGTTTTTCTTCATGAAAGGTGATATAAATGACGTGTATGCTGCATATAAAGAGGCGACTAAATAGAAGTATGAATACAGGGGCCCTTGAAGAAACGACTGGATTTACGATATATAAGGATAAAGTACTATGAGTGAGACAAACGAAAAGAAGACAGCTAAGACAATTATGCTTGAGGTAGTTACGCCTTATCATCACTTTTTCGAAGGAAAAGTGGATTATGTTGTTTTGTCCGCTCTTGACGGTGAACTGGGAATTTTGCCGGGCCATGCACCTGTTGTTGTAGCCATTACCCCCGGGATTGTGCATATAGTGGTCAACGGAGTTAAGCGATATGCCGTAATGATGGAGGGGTATGCAGAAATCGGGCCATATATGACGGTTGTTGTATGTAATGCAGCGGAATGGCCGGAAGATATTGATGTAAAACGTGCGCAGTCAGCATACGAGCGGGCACTGCGAAGATATCGTGATGAGACACTTAATAGCCGTGAACGTATTTTTGCGAGACACTCCATGCGCCGGGCCAAAATGAGATTAAAGCTGGTTTCCGAACATGGTTCGGAGGAGCAGAAAAACATATTGAAGAACATGCAGTCTATCTGAATGGTGTTCTGTATGATCTCAATGTAGGGTCCCGTCTGTTCCTGATGCTTGACTTAATGCCGTGAAACTGTTGATTTCCCTTACGGACTCATGAATCTCGCTGATTCCCTCTTTGTTCAGCACATATATCCGGCTGGCCGACCGCTTGAGTTTTTGCTGTATGGCAGGCCAGGATAATCGATCAATATATCTTGCAATAATAACACTGCGTTTTGGCTCCGGCAGAGCAAAAATACATCCTTCTACTATTACAATTTTTTTATTCTCGTTTTTCAGATGATTTTGAAGTAGAGTCCGTTCTTTTTGAATGGCTCTTTTTTCGTTTTCGAATTCTTCCTGTACCCTGAAGTGACCTTGATCTGAGTATCTTTCGGATCCTCCGCTTCCAGAAATCAGACTGCGGCTGCGTAAAGTGACAGCCTGGTAGATCTGCTCCTCGCTTTCTTCGAGCTCATAGAGAAGTGCGAGCCCTTTTGCAACATTTATCCTGCACTCCGGCAGATTCTGAAGGTAGTACATCGTGAGATCTTCATCGAGAAGGTCAGAAGACGAAAAATGAGATGAAGGCGGTCCGGAATGCTTTTTTGAATACAGATTTTTTACAAATGACATGTGCTGTTCCTTTCTTTTGCTTGCCTGCTTACAATGTGATGTTAAAAAGAAAACGGATCTCTCCGCAGGTGAAGCTGTCTCCGTCATTGAGGGGGGTTTCTTTGAACGAATAGAGGCGCCGGCTTCCGATCCACGTTCCGTCAGAAGATCCCAAGTCTACAAGATAGTACAATGGATCCCGATGAATAATTCTTGCATGACGGTCCGAAATGGAATTGTGATCAAGAAATAGATCGCAGAGGCTTTTATCCCTGCCGATCAGAAAATCATCTACCCATACAACAGCCCGCAATTCCTTGTCACCTTTGACGGATGACGTGATCTGACGGGTCAGGAAGGCCGGTGAAAACTGGTCGGTATGATTGTTTGTGTTATATGATTCTTCTTCAGCTTTAGCCGCGGGGAAATACAAATCTTTTCTGGAAGCGGACTTTGCGGATTCTTTATCATTACTTTCAGCCGCAGGAGCGGCTGCTTTCTTATTTCCTTTTCCCAGCATGAGGCTTATCACAAGAATAAACGTAAAAATGAGTACAAACCAACCTGACCATTTGTCGAAAATGGCTGTAGTCGACCGATGACTTTCAAGCATCATGCAAACGGCAAAGCTTACCGCCATTACAATTAATTGAATAATAAGTCTTAGCACCTGCTTCGTTTCAGGGGTTTTTGGTTTTGGGCCATGCTCGCCTTCTAAAATGAAGGCGGAGAGGAATTTCTGCAGATCATCCTCGCATTCATCCCGGAACAGACACAACACCAGATCCCTGTCATCCTCATCCAGCACATCGGCAAAGAAGGGGTCCATCAGCAGTAATTCAAAATTATTCCAGGGCAAAGGAAAAGAGTCATTGTCCTTTGCCGGGTCATTCTGCTTCCGATTGACAGCATCAAGGCGGATCTGCAGGACCTCCTTAGGAGCAAGTGGAAGGCAGCACCAGTATAATTCCCTGCTTTCCGGGTCGAAAAACACAAATTTCGATTCCATCACAAATAGGGCGGGATCGATGAAATGATCCTGGGCGTCAACGATAGCAGCGAGAAAATCTGCTACGCATTTTTTTTTCTGCAGTTGATTTTCCCATATTGTGGATACTACTTCGGACAGCTGCAAAAGTCCCGTACAATCGATACACAGCTGAACCTTTCCCATTTGCTCTCGGATATAAACAGGCAAAATGTAAGGTACGACATGATTCTGCAGCACATCAACAGCATGCAGAACCACGACCGTATCCGTCCCGATTGTTTTGACGGCAATTTTCCCGAAAGGGCCCCGTTCAAACCTCATATCCGTATCATGCATATGAATTATCAGCCCCCGAGCTTTCCAACTACATTGGCATCGTTAAAAACATAATCCATGATTTTGCTGGCATATCCCATAAGGGCGGTTCTGAAGATAAGTGCAAGTGCTACAAGAATTGCAATTATAATAACAATCTCAACGGTACCCATTCCCTTTGTGTTATTCGAACAATCAATCCGGCATTCAGGTTTTCTTTCTTTCATTTTCAATCCTCCTTTTATGTTAGGTTCAGTGACAAAAGAGCAGGTGTTATCGCCACAAGCAGAACAGATATAAGGTCGAGCATCATCGGAAGAATCATAGCCAGCGCGTCCCGTTCACGCTTTTTCCGGGAAGCATTTCTGCAAAGCGACCAACAGGCGGTAGACTGAAGTGCAAGAAGGGACAGGACTTCCGGTCCGCCGGTCAATTCATACCTTGCAGCAAGCAGAAGTGCTGCCTGTGCTTCAGGAATGGATGTTCTGCCGGAGAAGTTCTCAATTGCACAGCCGGCGGACATTCCCGACATCATTTGAGCTTTCATGATTTGAATTTCGCTGCCAAGGGTGCTTGTATCGGGAAAAGCTTCGGCGCATGTTTCAATTGCCTTAGGGAGCAGAACGCCGGACTGCATGAGAGTGACAAGCATGGAAAGAAACAAAGGGATCTCATCCATCAGGTTTTCACGGCGCTTCTGAACCTTTTGACTTATTTCGTGATGTATCAATATCAGGAAAGCGATTTCAGCGGGCCCTATCATGAATATTGGATAGCCGGACAAACGCATTATGGCAACTAAGAGAGGTATCATTACAATCGTCAGTGAGATCGCCTTTTTTATCTGATGATCAAACAACTTATCAGGTTCACACGATAGCTCACTGTATAACTCATACTGCCTTGTGATATAACTCTCGGGAAGTACCTTTATCAGGAGAAGACGAAGCTTCCGTATTGTATTTCGAGGGATGGGCAGTAAGTATGTTGATTTTTCCGTCCGCACAGCTGCTGCTTTCTTTGAATCTCCAATCAGTGAAAACAGAAAACCGCAGGAGATTACCGCGATGCAGAATGCGAGAAGCATAAGTGCGATTCCGAGGGGAGACTGCCGTGTATTATCCATATACCCATTTGTAAATGATGAAAGCGTATATGTTATTCCAAACGGCATCAGGCACAGAATAAATGCTTCGGCATTTCTGCCTGCGTTATTTGCATCCACCTCGCTGCTCACCGACATCAGTTCCGACAGCATCTGGCAACTATTCCGCAGAATGGCAATGATGCCGTTCCCGACAACACGGGTAATGGAAAGTGCATGCATAATCGGCAGGAGCTCGATATAATCAAGACGATAACACATTTCTGTGAGGCTTTCTGATAACGGGACATGCGCAGACAGGGATTTCTCGAGCCTGACCAGTGCATGTGCCATCAGACTGCGCCGGCCAAAGGCCTTTTCCATAGTCGGACGCGCACAGACAAATGCCGTCTCAAGGGAGTATCCTCCTGAGACGGAAGTGCACAGGGATTGCAGCAGAACCTTGCTCTGGGATCGAAGGAGTGAATTCCTTTTGCCGTATAAAAGCCTGACAACAGCAAGGAACGGAAAAATTGAAAGTGCAGCGGACAGTACAATGCGAAGGATCAGAAGAGGCAGAAAAGCATCAGACAGAAAAAATATGGCTGCAGCACAAAATGGATAGATCCATAAGTGCCGGAAAAGAAATGCCCGTCTGATCTTTGAGGAGGTCTCGGATTGTTTCCTCCTTAGGGAATACCTGGTCAATAGTTGATTAGTCTGTCCGGGATACCTGTATTCTTTGCGGGACAAGTCCTTCACCTTCTTTGTACAGAAAAATCGGAATAATTGTAAAATTGTTGTTTTCCAGAGGTCCGACTTCTACGATTTCATCGATCAGCCGTTTTCCCTGTGCCGTGCGTGTTATATGAACAACGATATCCACGCCCATTTCAATCTGTCGAATGACCGCATCAAAAGGCAGGGATGATCCGGCAAGTACCATGGTTGCCAATCGGGTAAGCATTTCCTCACATGTGTTCGCATGTCCTGTACACAGGGAACCGGGATGACCGGTATGGAGGGCATGAAGCATATCCGCCGCCTCGCTTCCGCGCACTTCGCCCACGATAATCCGGTTCGGACGCATGCGAAGTGCTGTCCGGATCAACTGGCCTATAGTAATTTCTCCCTGGCCGTCCGGTCCCGGCAGCCTTGCTTCCAGTCTTACCAGATTTTTGAGCCCCTGCAGTGACAGTTCCGCAGAGTCTTCAATCGTAACGACTCTTTCTTCCTGCGGGATAAAGGAGGAAAGGGTGTTCAGAAAAGTCGTTTTGCCTGACCCCGTACCGCCGCACAGAAAAATCGTTTTCCTGTCCCTTACAGCTTTTGAAAGATATGCCGCAGCAACTGCCGACAGAAACCCCTGAGAAATCATTGTCTCTATATCCGGCCTGACGCCGGTGAATTTGCGGATAGTAAAGATAGGGCCATCGGGTGCAACAGGGGGGAGAACGGCATTTGCCCGCGAACCGTCCGGAAGTCGAAGATCTGCGACAGGAGAAGATTCGTTTAACGGGCGGTTGGCGCGGGAGAAAAAATTAGTAATGATCCCTTCCAGAGCAGCCGCATCTTTGAATGTCAGACGGGATGGAAACAGATGGCCTTCCTTTTCATAAAAAATATGGGTGGGACCGTTGACCATGATCTCCGTGATGTCCGGATCATCCATCATCGGCTGGAGGATATCAAGGCGCCTCATGGAATTGAAGATACTGACTGCAAGCCCCCTTTTATCTTCCAGTGTCATCTTCATGCTTCTGGTCTCCGTGCTTATTACATCGGCGATGATCTGCCGGAAAGCATTGTCATCAACATGCAGGTGTTCCTGAATCCGTGTAAGAATACTAAGGGAGAGCTTCTGCTTCAGTTTGTCCTGAAAATTGGAAGCCGTATCAACAGATGAATCCGAAAGGCTGCCTGAATCTGAAGATTCCCGGAAGCGCGGCGATTTTTTTGCTGATATCATAGGCTGGCCTTCCTGGACTCCGAGAAAAATTTCAGAAGATTCGGAGGAAGACTTGAGAATAGATCCGTAAGTTCCCATTCGTACATTTTCTCGTTAGAAAAATCCTGGGGAGGCATAATGATATGAAGCTCATGGGAGAGGGAGCAGATCTGTTTAAGGACTTGGAAGGGAAGGGATTCGATTACTACGATGACTGCTGTATTATCTTCAGGTGAATCAGCTATTCTGCGCAGAAGGTGCAGTAATCGAACAAGAACATCCGGGCGGCAGGACAAAATGTCATCCGCACGTAACGGGAGGCCGAAATGATAACAGCCGTCCTGTCCCAACTGGACAAAACTGAGTATTTCATCCGGGTCCATTTTGCAGTTTTCAAGCTGCAGCAGCAGCTCCGAAATCCCCGAAGAAGTACATTCACGGTATTCCCTGGCACCGGTTTTCCTGCGGAAAGGATTTACCATACTGATTCCCGACATCAGATCAAGACGGATAATTCGAAGCCCTGATGAGAGCAGTGCTTTTGTGCATCCTGCCGCATATTTTTCGCGTTCGGAACGATCAGCAAACGAGATCAGAATGCGCATATGCCCCTTGGGGCGGCAGAAAGCCTGATCAACCGGCGGCTTCCTGATTCCGGCATCTTTTGACAGTTCTGAGGGAAAGGGAAAATCCTGCTTCACAGAAGCACCGGCAGATGCTTCCTGCACTCTTTTCGAAAGTTCTGCACCCGTCATCTTCCTTCTGCTGCCTGAGCCCTGCGCCTGCAGCGGAATCAGGCAGGTTGACCCGGATGAACCTGTGTGTCTGTGAAGGGTCTCCTGATCTGTGATAGTCTCGTCATACAGAATCACATCTTCGGTCAGAACAAGGGAGGGATCCCGGCTCAGGTCTTCCGGAGAGTACAGGGAAATGCGTGACCGGGGAATAAGATGCAGTAATCGCTGTGACATGCTGCGGGCAAAAACCGGATCCGGATCAATAATGGCAATATGTCCTTCCATATCGAATCGTGCTCCTTTCCTTTAAGTGAAGTCATTGTATGACATAAGAAAAAGATGGAACCAACCACTTTTCGACAATAGGTGACAATACAATACAGAAATCGACAAATGAGCAAATGATTACACACAAGCCTTCAGCAATAAGGAAGGCGGGTCCATTCCAAAGTAAAGCAGATACTATCCATCAAACGTTCCTGGCAAAATCACTCTTGCACGTGTGCTGTACAAATGTTATGATCAAAAGACAATTTTATATTTGTTCATCTCTTATCAAGAGTGGCGGAGGGATCTGGCCCTACGAAGCCCAGCAACCGCGGTTATGCAGCGGTGCTAATTCCAGCAGGTGATATACCTGGAAGATGAGGCGCTAAGTTTGTTTTATTTGAGCCTTTCCTTTCAGGGGGAGGCTTTTTTTATCGGAAATCAGGCGGAATACGCCGGATAGAAATCAGGAGGACATAATAATGAGCATTAGAAAACAAGGGAAATGGTTATTTACATCGGAATCGGTAACAGAAGGCCACCCGGATAAAGTCTGCGACCAGATTTCCGACGCAGTCCTTGATGCGATCCTGGAGCAGGATCCTCTGGCACGTGTCGCCTGTGAAACGGCCGTCACAACCGGTATGGTACTTGTTATGGGTGAAGTAACAACTTCAGCCTATGTTGATATTTCAAGTATTGTCAGGAATACAGTCCGTGAGATCGGATACGACGGCTCCGATTCCGGGTTTGACTATAAAACATGTGCGGTTCTGACAACGATCGATGAACAGTCGCCCGACATTGCGCAGGGTGTCAACAAATCGCTGGAGGCAAGGGCAGGAACTGATTCCGATTCCCTTGACATCGGCGCCGGTGATCAGGGCATGATGTTCGGTTATGCCAACAATGACACGGAAGAACTGATGCCGCTTCCTATTTCCCTTGCACACCGTCTGACCCGCCGCCTTGCAGAAGTCAGAAAAAACGGCCAGGCACCCTTCCTTCGGCCGGACGGAAAAAGCCAGGTAACGATTGAGTATGAAGGAAATACCCCCGTCCGGATTGAGGCGGTTGTTGTTTCCACTCAGCACAGCCCGTATATTTCCGAAAAGGACCTTGCCGAGCAGGTCATCAAGCTTGTAATAGATCCCGTCCTGCCCAGCTACCTGCTTGACGAAAAGACGAAGATATTCATTAATCCTACAGGACGTTTTGTTGTCGGCGGTCCCCAGGGGGACAGCGGTCTGACAGGACGCAAGATTATTGTTGATACGTACGGCGGGTATGCCCGTCATGGCGGCGGTGCCTTCTCCGGAAAAGACCCGACGAAGGTGGACCGTTCCGCTGCCTATGCTGCGAGGTATATTGCCAAAAATATCGTTGCTGCAGGCATTGCAGAGGAATGCGAAATCCAGTTTGCATATGCGATCGGTGTGGCTCATCCGCTTTCTGTGATGGTGGAGACTTATGGAACCGGTAAGATTTCAGATGAAATGATTACGGAACTTGTTTTGAAGCATTTTGATTTACGTCCTGCGGCTATAATCCGTGACCTTGATCTACGCCGGCCGATTTATAAAAAGACAGCGTCCTACGGACACTTTGGAAGAGCTGATGAGAGCTTTCCATGGGAAAAGACGGATAGGGCTGCGATGCTGAAGGCAGATGCAGGAATCTGACTGACAACAGGCGGCACCCCGATAATTTGAAAGGTAATGAGTACCTGTGGAGAATGAGGCAGACGAGCCCGGAAGGTTCAGGACGGATAAATCAGGTCGGCAGGTTCAAATGAATCTACCGGATCAGAGCCATTTATCGAACCGGAATGCGGCGGTGTCTTTGGAGGCATTCTGCGAAAATATCGTTTTCAGAAATGAAGAAAACGGCTATACTGTTGCGCTTTTTTCGAAAAGACAGCTGAATTCTGCAAAAAACACCGGTGCAGAACAAGCAGCAACACAAGCAGCAACACAAGCAGCAACACAAGCAGCAACACAAGCAGCAACACCTGCAGCAGATCCGGGAACAAAGCAGGGTGCAGCCGGTGCAGCCCCGGAACTGCGGGAGTTTACTGCCGTAGGGAACATGCCTTTTCTTGAAGCCGGCGATTTTGCAGTGCTTTCGGGGAAATGGGTGGTTCATAGTTCCTACGGTCAGCAGCTTCAGGTCGAGAATTATGCACAGGTTACACCCCACACAAGTGAGGATATCTATGAATATCTTTCATCCGGTTCTGTCTCCGGTGTTGGTCAGAAAACAGCTGCGAGGATTATAAGTTCTTTTGGGGAGGATTCCATACGAATCATGCGGGAGGAGCCGGAAAAACTCTCAAGGGTCAAAGGGATCACACTTGCTAAAGCCAGACAGATATCTGCCCAGATGATGGAAAAGGGTGATTTTCAGGAATTATCACTTCTTCTTACTCCCTTTGGCATCGGGACGGGGAGAATTCTGAGCATTTACAAACGGTTTGGTTCCAGTTCCCAATTTGTTGTAAAAAACAACCCGTTCCGGCTTGCCGATGAAGTAAGCGGAATCGGTTTTCATACGGCAGATTCGCTGGCCTCCCATTTTGGCTGTGATCCGAAGTCGCCGTACCGGATTGGAAGCGCTATTATGTACTGCATGACGCAGTCGGAAAACGAAGGGCACACGTACCTGTCGCTCGATACACTGCTTGCCAGGGCACAGTCGCTTCTGTCCGTAAAAACCCAATCAGGACCGGATGAACCGGTGCCGTCTGAAGATATACCTTTTGATGCACTGACCGGCATGCCGCCGGATTCCCGGCCGGATATACAGTCTGATGCGCTCGGAGTTTACGGGGAAGGCTACCGGCAGCTGATTGCCGCCCGCAAGGTAATTGCCTACCGGATGGATTCAAACGGGGAATTTGCACTTGTTTCGGCAGATGTTTCCTCTGATAAAGTCCGTGTCGCCATACCACGGACGCTTGAAGCAGAACTTGCATCTGCGAAAATCATCGCGCAGAAGGTACAAAGCGGAAGCGCTGCCTCAGACCTTCAGGAAACAGAGAAGAAGATGCTGCATTCCGCGGAACAGATGGGAATAGAGCTTGCTGAGGAACAAAAGAAAGCTGTAATGATGGCAGCTCTTTCATACATATCAATTATTACGGGCGGACCAGGAACAGGTAAAACAACAATTATCAGGGTCCTTACAGATTATTTTCAGGCAAACGAAATAAAAGTAGTCCTTTGTGCTCCGACCGGACGTGCTGCCAAACGGATGTCGGAAGCATCAGGTATCCCTGCAAAAACGATCCACAGGCTGCTGGAAATGGACCGCAGCGCAGAATCGAACGGCTCGATTGTGTTTAAGCGCAACGAGGACAACCCCTTAGAAGCAGGGGCGATTATTGTTGATGAAACGAGTATGCTGGATTCTTATCTTTTCTATTGCCTGTTATGTGCCGTCGATCCGAAAACACAGATTATTTTCGTCGGTGACAGCGATCAGCTTCCTTCTGTCGGGGCAGGCAATGTCCTTGCCGATATGATCCGTTCCGCTTCCGTTCCGGTAGAAAGACTTACGCAGATTTTCCGGCAGGCTGCGCAGAGCCGGATTGTGCTGAACGCCCACAGAATTCTAAACGGGGATGCCATTCTCTTTGACCAGTCACTTGAGAGTGACTGTATGCTTATTCATATGGAGACGGCACCCGAGATTGCGCAGGCAGTCGCCAGGCTGTGCTCGCAAGTGCTTCCGAAAGTCTATGGTATTGATGTTTTACGTGATACAGCTGTCCTTAGTCCGTCGCGGAAGGGCCCGGCCGGTATCAATGCACTGAATCCTCTTCTGCAGTCAGCACTCGGCAATACCGGGGAACCGCACTGCAGTTCGCACGGGTTTTCTTTCCGCCTGCAGGATAAAGTGATGCAGACGAGGAACAACTATGATTTGTCATTTGTTAATCAGGATGGTACGCAGGGATCAGGTATATTTAACGGCGAACTTGGATTAATAAGTGAAATCGACCTTGCATCAGACTGTATTACAGTAGAGATGGATGACGGGCGGACGGTAATCTATGACCGGGCAGCGATGGATGATCTTGAGCCGGCATATGCTATGACTGTTCATAAAAGTCAGGGAAGCGAATATCCCGTTGTCATTCTTGCCATCGCACCTGGATCACCGATGCTCAACAACCGTAATCTGCTGTACACTGCAATTACGCGCGCCAGAAAAAGGCTGTTCATTGTAACCTCCAAACGGACACTCGAAAGAATGATCCATTGCCATGCACAGAACAACAGGATGACTTCCCTGTGTGAATTTCTGCGGATCTATACAGTCAGAGGCTTGTAAAAAACCATGGCCGGCATGGTATCGCGCCTCACTGACATTCTATTTCCACCGGTATGTGTTTTTTGCGGCCGGATTCTTCTTAGAGAAAAGGATGATGCCGCGGCTTTTTTTTCGGACAAGCTTCAGATATGCAGATTCTGCCTTGCCGTTTTACCACTGCGGTTTCCAGGGGAGCGACGTATTTCCTGCCTCTCCAACCCGTATGAAGGAGATCCGGTGCCGGATCTGCAGGTCCTTATCCCTTTTCGATATGAAGATCCGGTTGTCCGGGCCCTTCGTGCGGTCAAATTCCACGACGCCCCATATATCGGTAAATCGCTGCCTTTTTTTATGAGTGAAGCCGTACTTGCACAGGATGCCCTTTTTGATGCGGTCATTCCTATACCGCTGTCAGCCAGACGAAGGAAAAAGCGCGGTTTTAATCAGGCGGAACTTCTGGCCGAGCCGTTGGCATGTAGAATGGCGGTGCCGTATTTACCTTCCTTTCTGATACGGACGAAGCATACCAGGCAGCAAAGCCGGTTTTCAGACCCGATCAAGCGTTCGGCCAATATCAGCGATGCTTTTTGTGTCCCGGATGAATGTGTGGTGGAGGGGCTGTCAATATTACTAGTCGATGATGTGCTGACGACTGGCAGCACCCTGCATGAAGCAGCCATATTGCTGTATCGGAAAGGCGCTCGGTATGTCGCAGGAATAGCCGCTGCATCCGGGCGGAAATAGACTGTATGGATTTGCACAATCATTTATAATGTCTATTGAGTATAAAAATGCAATTACTGTTTTTAGCGATATGTTTGCCGACTGTACTATGAATCTTTGTTTAATTGTGTTGAGAGAATGGACGGCTATTGGTATAATGTAGGTGCCTGGCATGTCCGAGACTCACATTTTTGAACCTCTATGACTTTAAAGGGAATCCGGTGTCGGTGCAGAGCGGATCACGCCTTAGTTGCTTTTCGGAGCATCTTATGAGGACGATCCTAGACTGCCGCAGGGTACCCACCTGGCGAATGCTAGGTGTCAAAAAGTGGGAATCGGCATATCAGGTTTTTTGCGGATATAATTCGAATAGGAAGTTGGCGGTTGAATGGGGCTACTTAGTGATGCGAAGCAAATAGCCAGACGGGATCCGGCAGCTCGGGGTGTACTCAGTGTTATGCTGCTTTATCCGGGTTTTCATGCGCTGATTTATCATCGCGTGAGCCATTTTTTTTACCGCCATAAGCTTTTTACCATCGCGAGATGGAATTCACAGTGCGGACGATTCTGGACCGGAATTGAGATTCATCCCGGAGCGCAGATAGGCTCCGGTCTTTTTATAGATCACGGCATGGGCATTGTTGTCGGGGAGACAGCTGTGATCGGAAACAACTGCACGATCTATCATGGAGTCACATTAGGCGGGACAGGCCACGGCAAGGGCAAGCGTCACCCGACGATCGGAGACAATGTCCTGATCGGCGCGGGCGCGAAGCTTCTTGGACCTTTTTGCGTGGGTGATAATGTCATGGTCGGTGCGAATGCCGTAGTCTTGTCCGAGGTTCCGGACAGTGCTACTGTAGTCGGTGTTCCGGCTAAGACCGTACGTATTGACGGCAAACCGATCTCACACGCAGTTGACCTTGACCATGCAAATACTGCAGACCCGGTTGAACAGGAATTGTGCAGGCTTCTCCATAGGGTTCTGGTACTTGAAAGACAGCTGAATATCAAGCCGCAGAGCGAGCATCTGCTCGCAAGGTGTGAACCATCCCTGGATGAGACTGTTCTTACAACGCCAGAGGATACAGACACATTATCTGACGGGATTAATAAAAAATAGAATATAGGATCTGCATCTGAAACTGCAGATTTGTGCTGGGAGGCAATATGAGAATATATAACACGATGACCCGGAGTAAAGAAGACTTCATTCCGATGGAGCCGGGTAAAGTTAAGATTTATGCCTGCGGTCCGACCGTATATAATTATTTCCATTTGGGGAACGCGCGTCCGTTTATTACGTTTGATACACTTCGCAGATATCTGGAATATATGGGATATAAAGTCGAGTTCTGTCAGAATTTTACGGATATCGATGATAAAATGATTGCCCGTGCAAATCAGGAGGGCATCACCGTCCGTGAACTTGCAGACCGGTATATTGCCGAGTATTATGTCGATGCTGATAAGCTTCATATACTTCGCCCCACCTACCAGCCTCGTGCTACCGAGACAATTGACGCAATCATTAATATGATTTCATCACTTATTGAAAAGGGTTATGCATATGAACTTGAAGACGGCGTCTATTATGATGTAGCCAAGTTTGAACGTTACGGGTGCCTGTCGCATTTCGACCTTGATGAGCTCCGCGAAAATGCAGGGGACCGTGCGGTTCAGAGTGAAGGCAAACAGAATTCCGTGGATTTTGCACTCTGGAAGAAGAAAAAACCAGGCGAACCATCGTGGGATTCTCCCTGGGGAGAGGGCCGTCCCGGATGGCACATTGAGTGCTCGGCGATGATCCGTAAATATTTGGGCGTTACAATTGATATTCACGGCGGCGGACAGGATCTGGTATTCCCGCATCACGAAAACGAGATAGCACAGAGCGAAGCGGCTAACGATGCTCCTTTTGTACATTACTGGATGCATAACGGTTTCATCAATATCGACAATGAAAAAATGAGCAAATCTGCCGGGAATTTCTTTACCGTGAGAGATATTGTGAAAGAATACAGTTATGATGTCATCCGCTTTTTCGTCCTAACCGGCCACTACCGCATGCCGATCAACTTTTCGGCGGAGCTTCTTCAATCCGCTAAAAACGGTCTGGAGAGAATCACAAACTCCGTCATGAATGTCCGATTTGTCGGGAATAATACGGAACGTATGGTGCCGGAAACAGATAAGGAAGCTGTTGCCGTTTTATCGCAGGCTATGGAGGATGCAAAACATGACTTCATATCGTCCATGGATGACGACTTGAATACAGCGGACGCCGTCACGGCGATTTTCGAGCTTGTCCGGGCAGCCAATACGGCATGCATTCAGCCGGGCGTTCCTTCCGCGCTGCTTCTTTCGTCCGCTGATCTGATCGTTGAGCTCTCCAATGTCCTTGGAATAGCGGCAGAAGCGGATATGCAGAAAGCTTCCGATATTCCGGCAGAGGTTATGGATCTTGTCGAAAAGAGGACCGCTGCCAAAACAGCAAGGGACTTCGCAAAGTCAGATGAAATCAGGGACCGCATAACGGCACTTGGCTATCAGATCAAGGATACTGCACAAGGCCCGCAGGTCGGCAAAATATGATCATACCGGTTGTCAGCGGTGATATTCGTGAGGTGTCCACGTCCGTTCTTGCCTATATCGGCGATGCGGTTTTTGAGTTATATGTCAGACTTCACGCAGCAGCCCGGACAAGTTCAAAATCCGGAACCCTGCATAAGAAAGTCATCACGTTTGTACGCGCCCAGGCGCAGGCAAACGCAATTCGAGTTCTGACCCCTGAACTAACGGAAGATGAGACTATGATTTTCCGGCGTGCGAAGAACAGCAACCCGGGCAGCATGGCCAAGAACGCAAGCCCGGCAGATTATAAATATGCGACTGGGCTTGAGGCTGTGATCGGATATCTTTATCTTACTGATCAGCAGGAACGACTTGATTATCTTCTGCAGCGCATCGTAATGACAGAGATGGCCATAGAAAAAGGAGAAATTGATGTACACGGATCCAAAGAATAAAAAGTTTTTTAAAGCATCCCCTGTATCTCCTGAAAAAGGCGGTTTACAGGACCGGCGTGATTCAAGAGAGCCGCGGGAGTCAAGCGCGCCGCGTGAACCAAGAGAGTACCGTGCGCAGGCCGAACCGCAGGAACAAGTCGCTTCAGCTGACCGCCTCGAGGGCAAAAATCCGATTCTGGAAGCTCTGCGTGCAGGACGCACCATGAATAAGCTCTGGGTGGCCAAGCTCGACGGAGGGCGTATTGATACGACGGTCGCAAGAATCCTGTCTATGGCTAAGGACCGCAATGTACTGATACTGGAGGTTCCGCGTATCACGCTGGACCAGATGTCGGAAACACATAACCACCAGGGAGTTATCGCCCAGGTTGCCAGCCATGATTACGAAGAACTTGACCAGATAATCCTTCGTGCCAGAGAAAAGGGCGAAGCGCCGTTTCTTGTGATGCTGGACGAATTGAAGGATGCATATAATCTCGGGTCCATTCTCCGTATTGCAGATGCTGCAGGCGTTCACGGAGTCATCATTCCCAAACACCGTTCGATCGGACTGGATTCGCTGGTCGCCAAGGCTTCAGCCGGTGCCATAGAATATGTTCCGGTTGCCCGCGTCACGAATCTTTCCCAGACAATCAGTTCCCTTAAAGAAGATGGTTTCTGGGTAGCGGGAACAGATGCGCAGGGAACAATCGCCTATAATAAGGCCGACCTGAAGGGTCCGCTCCTTATTGTCATCGGCAGCGAAGGCGAAGGGATGAATAAGAATATCCGGGAGAAATGCGATTTTCTCCTTTCCATACCTATGTCAGGTAATGTAAACAGCTTAAATGCAGCGGTTGCTGCCGGAATAGTAGTTTTTGAAGCGCAGCGGCAGCGGACGGCTGCAGAATCGTAACATGCGGAGGAGTATGCATGAATTGTCTGAAGAACTTCAGACCTCAAATGCTTTATCATAAAAGAAGCAACGCTTCCTTTTCTTTTTTGCGTGTCCGGATACTGATATGCCTTTGCTTACTTCTGAGTGTCCTGGTGTCTGCATCCTCATGTGCCCTCCCCTGGGATGTAAAGGGGGCAGCAGGCACAGATGCATCCGTGATCGCCAGGAGGGACAGTAATCTTGACCGGCAATCCCTGGTACAGGAACTGGCAACATGCATTTCTGATGTTACCCAGATCGACTATGTCTACCATTCCATTCCTGCTGCTCAGCTTGACGGCATCTCCTATGCCGATTTTTACGCCTACATTCTCGCGCTAACACGCCTGAATATCGGAACGGGCCCGATTACATCCTTCCGGTTTGTACCGCAGAAAGAAAGTAAGTCCATAACTGATTTAATAGCAGTCAGCGCAGCGGATTATAAATCCCTTCTGCAGGCAACGATACCTGTGGAAATATTCTACGGCAACGAACAGACAGGCGGTTCGCCTGTATATATATACATTCAGAAGGATGTCAACGATACTGCATACCTTTCCAATATCTGGGTCAAAGAGTGTCTTAATCTCTTTGATTTTGCCGGTTTGTATTTTGGCGCTTTAGAAAAAGAGAATTCGGAAGCGGTAGCTTCCCTGATCAAAGGAAGCCACGTTCCGACAGACGGTGAATTCTCCCCGGCAGTCATTAACTATATGGCCGGAGAGCTTACATCATATTATCGCGTAAGAGTTAAGTCGACATTTACGGAATACCGTCTGGAAAGCCTGGATATTTCTCAGTTAACCTATTTGCAGCCGGAGGTTCTGGATGACATTTCTGTGAATTACCAGACGCGGACCGTTCGTTTTGTACGTAACAGCCAGAATCATGTATCGATAAAAGACAGCGTCAATAAATCGCTTGCCTCCAAAGAATTGTTCCTCTACATGAACGGGAAAAAAACAATCAGGATCGGTTACCCGGCTGATTCGAAAACATTCAAGGATTTATTAGGTGAACCGGTTGGAGCGACTTATGGAATGCAGTTCTCCCCTAATACAAGCCAGGGGATCAACCAGCAGATTATCGAATTAACGTATGCATCGGTCTCGGTGACTATTCAAGGGACATTTTATGACGACGGTTCATGGGATGGACAAATTACGCGGATCCGGTTACTGACACCCGACCAGAGCGCTTTCATGGGAACAACAATCTTTGTCGGAATGACGCGCGATGCCCTGTTGATGCTGTATCCATTTGCCGACCAGACAGATTATACCCTCACAGTGACGCAGGATGATCAGGACTTTAAGATGACGTTTACTTTTGCGGACGATCAGAACAGGACGGTTACCGGCGTCCAGCTTGATCTTGCCGGTTGAAAACTGTCCGGAGTCAGGATTCGAGAATCCTGTTTCGGAGAGCACTGATTTCGGATTCCGAAAAACCGATCGAGCTTAAATACACGGATGCCTGACCCTGATAGTTCTGGTCAAGGAAATCCAGGAAAAGTTCCATATTCTGAGCGTCCGATTTCAGGATGTGATGAGTCTGCGGCGGCATCAGCGCGATCTTCGGATCGACAAGCGACCGTATAAAGCCATACGTCACGGAATAGTTGATGACGATATCCTGACGGCTGACGCCGACAAGGGAAAGAAGAAGGGCTGCTATGATTCCTGTCCTGTCCTTACCGTGTGTGCAGTGAAACAGGATGGCGCCTTCCGGAGCTTCAATAATCAGTCTGAAAACATCTGCAAGCTGTTCTTTTCGTGTCCGGAGAAGAAAGATATATAACTCACCGAGAGTATGGCTTAGGGCAACCTGAACGGTCGCATCATCCTCGCCTTCCGGGTCCGAATCAAAAAGGGAAATATTCCTGTAGATAATACCCGGATGATTCATAAAGGGAGTACCGCGCCGTTCTATCTCTTCTGCGGAACGCAGATCAATCACCGTTCGTATTGGATAGGCCAGAAGGGCCGCCAAATCCTCGTCACTAAGTAAAGAGGGTTCATCGGAACGGACAAAACGCCGGAATGCAGTCTTTTTGCCGAAAGCTGTCTGCAGTCCGCCCAGATCCCTTGCATTATAAAGGGTAGGAAGAAGGAGCCGATTTGCTTCATATTCCATTATCATTTATTGCCTTCTCCTTCGTATATCTGATGTAACGATACCACAAAAGCCGCTGCTCTTCAAAGCCGATTGAAGAACCTTCGTCATCTTGGCAAAAAATCATTGACAAAAAACCCCCGCTGTCATAAAATAACACGTGCTGCAAGAAGTTAAACTTCTTAAGCGACATGCGCCCGTAGCTCAACTGGATAGAGCGTCTGACTACGGATCAGAAGGTTGTGGATTCGATTTCTGTCGGGCGCACCACAAGAAAAGCACTAGAGACTGTAAGGTCTCCGGTGCTTTTTTGATGACTTGATTTAGTGAAAATTTCCGCTGAAAAAGTCAATTTGTGTCCACTTTGTGTCCAACGCTTTTATTTTGTGCCGGATTCAATAGGTTTTCGAGTGTATCGGCCGCCGCTGCATCTGCGGATTGAATAGCATGTGCATATATATTTGAGGTTGTACTTGTCTGCGTATGCCCTAAGCGATTAGAAACCGTTCTAAGGTTAACGCCTGATGCTATTTGCAAAGTTGCGTTAGTATGGCGCAGGCCGTGTATACCTACATACGGTAAATTGTTGCGCTCTGTGAACTCTTTAAACTGATTTGTAATAGTGTCCGGGAATATCGGCATTCCGTTCCATGTCGTGAATAACCATTCAACACGCTGATACTTCTTTTTGTTTTCTTTGGCGGTTTCCCTGTATTCGCTTTGCCAGGCTTCACCTAAGCGCAGGCGCTCTGTGTCTTGCCACGTCTTAAACTGCCTCAGCATAACGAAGGCAATAGAAGAGATTTTAATAGTTCTCATGGATCCCTTGTTCTTTGTCTCTTTCACAAATACGCCCTGATGGGGGAGATATTGAGTAACCCGGCGAACGTGTATGACGTTATTATCAAAATCAATATCAGGCCACTGCAGGCCGCCTAATTCACCCCTGCGAAAGCCTGAATAGATAAGTAGTGTTATCATCGTTCTAAGCTGAATAGGCTCATTCTCAAGCGACGTAACAACGCGCTGTGCTTCTTCTTCGTCAAGATAGTGGGATTCGGCTGTAGCTATCTTTGGGGACTCAACTCTGATACATGGATTCGATTCTATTATTTGCCATATAACAGCGGTTCCTAGAATTGTACTGATAAGCCTGTGATAGTGCTTGATCGTATTACCGGTAAGCGCCTTATCAGAATCAGAGCGTTTGAAGTAATCTGCCACCTTGCCACCTAAAGAAGCGGAGAGGCCCTGTGCGCTTTTTTCGCTTATGGCGTTACCAATACAGGCGCTTCTAATTGTGTTTGCGTGAATCCCTGACAAGACGGCAAGCTGTGCCCGGCTCTTTGGATGGGCGTTCACTATCGCGTCAAGGCCGGGTATAGCCACAAAGCGCCTCGTGTCTCGTACGCCTTCTTCAGCAAGATTGTTATAGAATTCCATAAGATGATAAGGACGCAGCTTATCAAGCCGTATATGCCCTATAGCCTCATTTATGCGTACTAACAGACGGCTGTATTCGTATACTGTCTTTGGTGCCAGGTGCTTTTCTGCGTGTTCTTTCATCCACTTATCAGCAAATTCAGAAAATTTTATTTTGCTATCTATCACGGATCCGGAAGATACCTTTTTTTCAAACATGGCCGTTTGCTGTGAAAGCTCTTTTTCAATCTGCTTTGCAGTCATACCGGGATCCGGTGACCAGGACAGATTCTTTTTGATCCGCTTGCCCTTTGAATCAAATCCGGCACTTACACGGATAGTGTAGGTATTACCGCGCTTAATTATCTGCGCCATGTGGTTCTCCTTCTTTCTCTTTAAGTAATTTGGCTACCCTGATTTTTTCTCTGCTTTTTCGAACTGCTGCAGTATTCGCGCAGCGATGGGAACAAAATTTCTTTCGATAATCAGCACCATAAATTTCAAAATATTCGTTACAGGTTGTGTTTTCACATTTTTTGAAAATAGCTTTTTCACAAACAGAAAGATAGTATTCAAAATAAATTGCGCTTAGCGTGTTAATAGACTCCCATCTGCCCGTTACTTGTCCAGATTCAAAATCAATGTAAGGATTAACATATGAAATGTGGGCATTAATTATTTTTTCAACAATATATTTTGCCGCTCTCATAATTTCACTAACTTGAAGTGTCTGGCATTCAACGGGTAGATTTAAGCGTGCTTTTAAATCACTGTTATCTGGTAGTCTATCATCGCCAGATAAACAAAAAAGTCGATTGATCTCATCAGGCTCGAAATAGTCATCATCCGAAAGCAGTTTCTCGATTATTTTTTCAACAATTCTATAATGCCCGGGTCTCGGATTTTTCTTGTATTGTTCATACATTTTTCGAATAATGATTAGTTGTTCGGCGTAATCCAAAGTGGTTATCGCATTGTTTAGAGAAAATGTAAGTTGAAAATAGAGAAAACCGCGACTCGATGCATCTAGCGACTCATGGTCAATATCAAACAAACTTAGTTCGTCTTTATCCAATCGATGCGGTCTAATCGATCCAAACCGATTGTAAAACGCAAGAATACTTTTGTCATCTTCGGGGTTGACGGCAAGTAGATTCAAAAAAAATCTGTTATCAGATCCGTTGATTATAATTTTCGGTTCAAGTTGGCGGGGCATTAGTTCGAGTTTCGATTCTCGAATTGGCTTAAAAAGGTCTTCGAAATTTCCGTTACGACTTGACTCCATCATTTTTTCTTTGTCGGCAGATAAATTGCGCTCTAATTCTGACAACCCTTTTTGGATGCTCAAATTTTCAAGTATCCCATCTTTAATAATAAATTCTTGACTAGGCTTTTCATAACGAAATCCGCTTTGTAATACCAACGCTTCAAGCCTCCTTTGTCACATGAAGTGTTATATTTTCGTGTGACTGAATTCATAGTAACATTTAAACCAAGAGAGCACAAGCCCTTGTTAACACAAACACTATGAATTTAACGGAGCGAATTTAACGGAGGTAAAACAAGTGACGAAAAACATTGAGATCAAATCCGAAGCAATGAAAGCCGGAATTATGCTCTGGGAGATTGCAGATGCTATGGGCATTCATGACAGCGCATTTTCTCGCATTCTTCGCAAGGAGTTGCCTGAGGAGAAGAAAACTGAAATTATTCAAATCATACACAACCTTCGGGAAAGGCGGTAATGCAATGCCAGAGATAGCACGTTTACGGACAATTAAGAGAAGTCTGATCGAACTGAAGCAGCTGGATCCAGCAACTTGTATCACGGAAAACTACATTCGATCAGCAGTGAAAGCCGGGAGTATACGTTCAATTCGCGCCGGAAATCGTTTTTTGATAGATCAGGCAGACCTTGAAAATTTAATTGAAAACATGACGAAGCCGGAAGAAGCAACAACAAAGATCCGTCGGATAAATGAGAGGTAAAGCAGATGCATGAATCAGACGCAATCGTTCAATCTTTAGGATACGGGGAACTAGCGGCAATCAGCGCAGATCAGCTTCAGACGATCACAGGACTTGATGCCAGAACCCTACGTTTTGTAATTCAGGAACTAAGAAAAATGGGACTCTGCATTCTGTCCGGTGCAAATGGTTACTGGCTGCCGGATTTGGATGCCGACATAGCATATCAAGAATAGACTTTTAAAAGTGTTTCAAGACTCCTGTGTCTTGTGATAGTTTGAAGTACTTTAGGATTTATTCCCGCCTTAGCTGCCTCGCTAATGAAAGTGTGTCGAAGATCATGAACAGTATATGCCCGGCTGCACACTTCTTTAGTATGCTTAACAACCCAATGGTAAAGCCGTGCGGCGGCAAGAGACTTATATGATGTTTACAACATGATACAAAGGAATATTTTCGCAGAATCGGAATACACGATGCTGCGAAAATCAATTGTTTTCTATACAGCAATTTCTCAGGAAGATGATTGGAAAGGGTATGAGACAAACCGAATTGACAGCATTACGGCTTACAAAATCAAAACAGACTTATTACCGGTAATTCAAAAAAGGGAGGTTATTCCACTTGATAAGATGAAGGAAGATGTGAAGGCCTTTCTTTCAAAATTGCTGATTCTAGATGCAGATGAAGAAAGATTTTTACACTGCTTCGCCATGAAGGAATATCGTCTGGAACTTCTTTTTGAAGATGCGGAAATAGTAAAGCGTTTGCGAAATCATCCAATGGCCCTATGGAAAATGCAGGAACATTAATTATACAATCTTCCATCAACTTATTGTATGTCATATTGAACTTATGTCCAATATAATAACAAATCAATAAATCCTACTCCCAAAAGGCGATTACAAGGGGTCCGTGTTAAAATTTTGGATTAAGTCAACTTTTGTTGAGTATAAAAGAGTAAACTATACGCATAAACTGCTGTACATTTTTTTGCAGAATCAATACACAAAACAATATAGAATTGGCCACCATAAATTTCAAAATGGAGGGCTAGAAATAATGAAGAATTATAAAACCCTGGCAATCATTTTAGTATCTGTGGTAGTTTTGATTGGTGTTGCGGCAGGTGCATTTTTTTTGACACATCCACCAAAGCCAGTAGATCAACCAAACACTTCGTCAACGCCGACCGCAACAGCAACACCGTTGCCGTCTACAACTGTGACACCAACACTCAAACCGACGGTCACAGTTACCCCAACAACGGCTCCAACTTTAACGCCATCGCCGGCAGTAGAGACAATTGCCGAAACCTTAGCAGCAGCCAAAGTAACAGCACTTGCAGATCTTGCAATAGCCTTTGGCGGTTATACAGTGGGAGATTGCACAACTGACAATTGGACAGCCTTAACAGGATTCGATACTGCCGGCATTACAAACATTGGTGCCGCAACAGATTTAACTGGAGTATCTTCAGCTCTGTCAACAGCAACCGATGGCATGGCCGGAGTAGCGACAATTGCCGAAACCTTAGCTGATGCCAAGACAGCAGCAAAAGCTGATGTAGCAACTGCCTTGACAGGATATGCAGTAGATAACTACACCGAGGCCAACTGGACAGCATTAAATGCATTCCATACAGATGGCGACACAGCAATTGACGGAGCTGGGGACTTAGCAGCAGTGTCAACGGCCAAGACAGCAGCAATCAATGGAATGGCGGCAGTAGAGACAATTGCCGAAACCTTAGCAGCAGCCAAAGTAACAGCACTTGCAGATCTTGCAATAGCCTTTGGCGGTTATACAGTGGGAGATTACACAACTGACAATTGGACAGCCTTAACAGGATTCGATACTGCCGGCATTACAAACATTGGTGCCGCAACAGATTTAGCTGGAGTATCTTCAGCTCTGTCAACAGCAACCGGAGGAATGGATGGAGTAGCGACAATTGCCGAAACCTTAGCAGCAGCCAAAGTAACAGCGCATGGTGTTCTTACAACTGCACTGGGAACTTATACGCAAGCTAACTACACTACTGACAACTGGACGACCTTAACCGGATTCAAGACTGCCGGTGATACCGCGATTGATTCCGCCACAGATCTGGCAGGTGTAACTTCAGCTCAAAACACAGCAACTGCTGGCATGGCCGGAGTACAAACCATTGCTCAAACATTAGCCGCCGCCAAAGTAACAGCGCATGGTGTTCTTACAACTGCACTGGGAACTTATACGCAAGCTAACTACACTACTGACAACTGGACGACCTTAACCGGATTCAAGACTGCCGGTGATACCGCGATTGATTCCG
>Ga0209540_10000083_pt1 | contig 123241 bp, 117 predicted proteins | sample BarGraIncu01121A_FD_184501 | JGI IMG/M metagenome (GOLD analysis project Ga0209540, IMG submission 184501) | Arctic peat soil microbial communities from Barrow, Alaska - Barrow Graham LP Incubations 011-21A (SPAdes) (version 2) | ecosystem: Environmental > Terrestrial > Soil > Wetlands > Peat...
ACTGTTTTCGCGACCTGATTGCATACAGAATCGTGATTTCTCTTCCCAAATGTCATCTCAAAGAAGGGGCGATTTGCGCGGCTGAAGAAAACAAATATCTATATGATGTTGCCAACAAGCTGCTTGGTTTCCTTGAGGAACGCGGATTTACTGCAGAACCGGCTTCATTTACGGGTAAGAATAAATCGCTCTTGTTACAAGCGGGCGTAAGCTCCTACTATAGAGATTATGTTGCAAATCCGGAGTCCAGCGGCTATCGTTCGCTGCATATAACACTTTACGATAACATTGCCCGTTGTTATGTGGAAGTACAGCTTCGTACAAAAGAAATGGACGATTTTGCTGAAATTGGTCCTGCCAATCATTTAGGTTACGAAAAGCGACAGGAAAGTGAGCGCGCCAAACGAGATGCCATTCCAAAAGGAGAAAACATTTATTTTGATGATGCCTATGAAAGAGTTATCACATTGCAGCAGCTTGAATTATCCAAAATAGATGTAAATATGTTTGCAGCAGTGGATAATTCCCTGATCAACGATGGCTGCGGCCTCTACCGCGGAAGACTCATTCTTCCGTATGAGCATCTTTCAAGATTCCAAAATGATTTGATTGATTGATTGGTTGATGAGAAATGGAGATTGCTTATCATAAGGGCAGAAGATATAAAACAAACATTGCATTTGGATCACTTTTTGGGGAGCAGGTCAAGAGCATGCTCATACGATGCCGTTTTTTATCAAAACAATCCCCTCTTCGCATTTTTGATTATAGGCTTCAAGTATCATGCAGACTTCTTGACTTTTTTGTATATCACAATAGAACTAATTATATCTGCGCAGAATATAAATTGAAGAATGCCATGGATAATCGCTTCTTTTGCGGATAGCTTTTTCTCGATGGCGCTTCGGATGACACAGGCTAATCCGATCAATCCACTCATAAAGATCGTTATGCAGGCCATTATTATCATAATCATTGATATCGCGAAGGTAAATATTGTAAGCATGAAGGCGAAAGTGAAATAAAGTATTGCGATATAGGCCGGGATATGCACGAGCTTCATGATCATATTGGCGCGCAATAGATCTTTTGCGTTCCACTTCTTTACAATGCTTATAATAAACACGGCCACCGAGGTAAGGAGAGCTGCGACAAATACAACAAGTAATGTTAGAAAAAGAACAAAGACATCGTTGTGAAAAACCGTTTCCATAAGACGGTCTTTAAGTATACATTCGACTGCAAATACGACATAGTACGGGAAAAGAAGAACGAAAAGCAATAGTAAATATCGTTTCAAATGGTTTCCCTCCTGACAAAAAGCTTTGGGAATGCGATGCGAACCATCTTTGTATGATTTGCATTTATTGTAACGTAAATTTTTGCATTTCGCGACATCGTCATATTATTATGCTATAAACAATCTTGCTGAATTGAGAGCAAAATTTGAAGCAGTTGTTGTACCAAGGCATGGCTGGCAAGAATACAACCTATTCAGTGAACAATTGATACATTACATTGGCTAAATCGAAAAGGACTAAATCATCTGTTTAGACATCGAACAGGGGCTCTCGGGGCATGTTGAGACGTAAACGTCCGACTACCGACGTATTAACGAAAAGAAGAAAGCGGTATCAACCACTCAATTCGCTTTGCATTGAGATTGCATAAATGGACTCCAGGGCATCAGGTTCTGCATGATTTTCTCGTCTGTCTGAGTAATCCGTGCCATTTTGAGCCATTGTTTGAATAGAACCCAAAAAATTGGTCAAGAGCCATATAATGTATTTATGAAAGTATTCTCAAAAAGGAAAGGCAATGAAGTATCAACCCTCAAACTCCACAAACTTCTTTTTCACTACTACCCCCAGGAGGCACCCCCATGATTTTCTATTTTTCAGCCACAGGCAACTGTAAATATGTCGCTTCTAGATTGTCGGCCGGCACGGATGAGGAAATGGTTTCGATCACCGACTGTATAAAGAGAGGGCGTCTTCTTTTTTCGATGAAGGCTAAGGAGGCTATCGGAATTGTATCGCCGACGTATTTTTTCGAGCTGCCGGCTATGGTGTGCGATTTCCTGGAGAAGGCGGAGTTTTTGCCGGAGGGTAAGCCGTATGTTTATTTTGCAGCGACGTATGGCACGACGTGCGGAAGCAGCGGGTCTGTGGTCAATACATATATGGCCCGCAAAGGGTTTCCCCTGGATGCCAGATTTAGTGTAAAGATGCCGGATTCGTGGACACCTATTTTCGATCTGTCGGATGAAGCGCATGTGGGAAGAATCAACGAGGCGGCGGAACCGCAGATTGATGATGTCGTCCGCAAGGTGCAGGCGAGGGACCGCGGTGATTTTATGAAGATGAGACTTCCCGCATTCGCCGGCAGGATTTATTATAAGAATTACGACAAACAAAGAACTACGGACCATTTTCGCGTGGAAGATAGCTGCGTAGGGTGCGGGCTGTGCGTTAGGAATTGTCCGGTAGATGCGATAGAAATGCAGGACGGCAAACCGGTATGGACCAGTGAGAAATGCCTTGCCTGCCTGGGCTGCCTGCACGGGTGCCCGAAGTTTTCTATCCAATACGGGGATAAGACAAAGCGGCATGGACAGTACAGGAATCCGCATGTACTGGATTAGTTCGGTAAGGGTGAGGAAGCCTATGCGCTTGCGTATCACGATGAAGCTGGATATTATGCAGATACGGATAAAGATAATAGTGCAGGAGACATAAGTTTTGTGCATTTTGAAAACGGTACTGTTATGAAATGATTTTGCCGGAGGGGGCTGGAATGCAAAAACTTGAGCTGATTAAGGAATTTAAAAAAATAGGGATTCAAACCGGAATGGAAATTGAAGTACATAGTTCACTTAGCAGCTTTGGGTATATGGAAGGCGGCGCTGAATCTGTTATTGAGGCGCTGATGGAATGTGTAGGACTGTATGGAAGCATTTTTATGCCGGCTTTAAGACTTGGTCCTGCTATGGCGCTTACAGAAGAAGATAAGAATATGGGGATAACTGTGAAAATCAAAGTTCTCCCGGAAAATGCTAAGAAAACAGATATGGGAATTATCGCTGATACCTTTCGACAGAGACCGGATGTTATTACATGTGAGGGGATTATAAGGACTTCCGGTTGGGGCCTGCACGCAGATCAGGCGGCAAAGGGTGGTTTGGATTATGTTATACATAATGGCGGGAAAGCTTTATTACTTGGCGTTGATATTTATAAACTGACTGCCATGCATTACATGGAAGATATTTTGCCCAAAGAAATCAGCGATATTTTTGTACCCAACGAAGAAATACGAAAGAAATATCCGCCCGGCGAATGGTTTGTAGAAGTTTGGGAACCGCCGGTAAAACCATGGTATACGATCCAGGCTATGGCCTATAAGAAGGGTTACATTAAAGATGGCTATATTGGGAAATGCAAATTTATGTTTTTTGACATTTTGGATGTTGTGAGCTTGTACAGAGAAGAATTGGAGAAAAATCCATTTAAACTATATGGCTTGAAATGAAGGCAATTCTCCATCGAAATAAATGCCTCTGAAGAACTATGCCCGGAATGGCCGATATTATCATGCTGAGCTGCATTTGGACTATATAACTTTTCTGTAATCGACTTAATAATTATCTTAAATTATGATATTCTTTTTATATTGTAATTTCTTAAATATTGATGCTGACTATTTTATTTCTAAAATATGGAGATATTCATGAGAACACTTTCAAACATAAAATTCAAAGGTGAATTTCGCGATTATCAGGAAATTGTTTTGGATCATGCCGAGCAATATCTGAAAGACGGGAAAGTCCATATTGTCGCTGCACCCGGCAGCGAAAAAACAACATTGGGACTTGAGCTGATTTGCCGGTTAAATAACCCTGCTTTAATACTTTCGCCAACGGTCACCATTCGTCAGCAATGGGGCGAACGTTTTGCAGATAGTTTTCTGCCTTTCGATGCAAACGTCGATGATTATTATTCATGTAATCTACATAAGCCGTCACAAATTACATCGATAACCTATCAGGCTCTATATGCCGCTTTTTACAAGCTTTCTGTGAAAGAAGAACTAGACGATGAAGAGGCAGAGAGTGACTCTGAAATTGATTTCACCGATTTTGATTTACTTAACGCTATTATTAAAGCCGATATAAGAACAATCTGTCTTGATGAGGCACACCACCTGAAAAATGAATGGCAGAAAGTTCTAGAGGCGTTTATTGCCGCGCTCGGGAAACAAATTACAATAATCGCATTAACGGCCACTCCGCCATACGACAGCACACCGGGCGAATGGGAAAAGTACATCCATTTATGCGGTGAAATCGATGAAGAAATCTCTGTGCCTCAGTTAGTCGTTCAAAAGACGCTCTGCCCTCATCAAGACTATATTTATTTCAATTACCCGACGGATAAAGAAAAAGAAGTTTTTAACCAATATAAACAAAAAGCAATATTCTGTGCACAGGAGATTTTACAAAGCCAACTTTTCGATGATATTTTAACTAAATCAGGGCTGCTAACCGACTTTCGCGAAAAAGAGGAAATGATTCTTGAAAATGCGAAGGGCTGTATTGCCATACTGTGTTTAGCCAAACATCATGGAGTTGAGCTGCCCAAAAAACTAATCAAACTGCTTTCTCCAAGTGGTAAGCTGCCTGCGTTTTCGCTTGCCTTTGCAGAAACGGCTTTTCAGTTTGTGATTGATTCCCCTGCAATATTCACAGAGGAAGTTTCATCTCGTTTGCACGTCTCTCTTTCCGAAAAATCGCTGATTGAGAAAAGCCAGGTTCAACTGAAATCCAATGATAAAATCAATAGAGTATTGCTTTCTTCAACCGGGAAACTCGATAGTATCAACGAGATCGTGCGAAGTGAATTAAGTAATCTCAATAAAGATTTGAGGATGTTGATTCTCACTGATTATGTCAGAAAAAATATGATGAATGTAATTGGCACTGATGAAACAATATCCACCATGGGAACCGTGCCGATATTCGAATCGGTGCGCAGAAGTTGTGGTGATCAGGTTAACCCGGCGCTTTTATCGGGACAGGTTGTCATAATTCCAAAGGATATACTCCCCGAAATCAAATTAATAGCTGAAAAAAGGAATGTGACATTCAATACAAAAGAGCTCCCGAACACGGACTATCTTGAGATTAATTTCAGCGGTTCAAACAAGAATAAGGTAGCAATTATTACGGAAGCATTCGGGCAAGGGTTAATACAAGTTCTTGTTGGAACAAAATCATTATTGGGTGAAGGTTGGGATTCCCCTTGCATAAATTCTCTCATTCTTGCCAGTTTTGTGGGCAGTTTTGTGTTGTCGAATCAAATGCGTGGACGTGCAATAAGGGTTGATAAGGATTCGCCGGAAAAAGTTGCGAACATATGGCATTTGGTTACGGTTGAACCCCCTTATGTATCTGATAATAAGGCTGAAGAAATACTGCTGAAACCCATAGTAGAAGATAAAAACATTCTTCCAAGCAATGACTTTGAAACCTTAAAACGCCGATTCGAGTGCTTTATGGCGCCTACATACTCGAATAACATCATTGAAAACGGAATTGAACGTCTGGATATTATTAGACCACCCTATAATGAGAATGGAATTCATCAAATAAACAAGCAAATGTTGACTTTAGCGGCTGACAGAGCGGCGGTGGCCGAGCATTGGAACGGCACAGTAGGTTACATGGAAGTTCTTGAGATGGACGAAATTCCAAAGACTGTGCATCCAAGAGGTTTTTTATTTCAGAATATACTTTTTGCACTGATTTTTGCGATAGCATTTCAAGGAATTATCCGGGTATTTTCCCAAACTATGATGATGGTTGGACAAAAGGCAAATTCGTTCTTGAGTTTTATCGGTGCGCTTCTCTTGCTAACTTTATGCGGATACCTTTTCATAGTAGGGCTGTTCAGAATTTTCCGTTACTTATCTCCCAAAAAGACAATTGAAACTTTATCGCAATGTGTTTTGAAGACTCTGAGAGATATTCATGAAATAGAAAGTATGGATGCTAAAGTGAAAATTACCTCAGATGGTTTAGGAATGTATATATATTCCTGCTTAACCAACGCAACATTACATGAGAAATACGTATTTGCCGAAGCAATGCGTGAGCTGCTTTCTGCAATAGACAACCCTCGTTATGTCTTAGTTAAAAGTTATAGTATCTTATTTTTCCCGATTAAGAAATATTCCCACAGCTATGCCTGTCCATCGGTCATTGCGGCAAAAAAAGAATATGCTGAGATTTTTGCAGAGTATTTAAAAAAAAGCACCGGTAGTTTTTCACTTCTTTATACACGTAACGAAGAAGGAAGAAAAGAGCTCCTGAAATGCCGGAAAAGATCTTATATAAATCAAAACGAGGGCATTGTTAAAAGGAAGAAAATGACAAATATTTGGGGATAACTTCTCCTTTATTACTTTGGTTGGGACACGAAATAATTCAAGGAGTATTTGCTGTTGTCGAGTGTATTCGAATATCTGAATATCAGGTCGCCGGCTTTGACATCTTTTGATAGCAGTGTTTTGTTGCAAAAATTGTACGTTACCTGTTCTGGATGACTCGAAATATATTCCCAAACACTGACCGTGATGAATATCGGTGAAAACAAGGTCAAATCGAGGTTTCTCGTAATGAACATCACCTGTTTCTTATACTCCAGCTTATGAATATATCGTTTCGTTCTTCGAGAGACCAACCAGGCTGCGGCAACAGTCAGAGCAATCCAGACGACTATTAGCCCAATCGTAGAAACAACGATGGTTTTTCTCGTAATAACTTCAGTTGCGAACAGAGTAACTAAAACAATGAATAGCAAAATTAAAAATAAAACACTGAGCAAAACAGTGCCTATAATTGTTCGAGCTATATTAATTTTGCTGCCGGTGAAGCGCTTAAGAAAGGCATCCTTCTCTTCCTGTGTCAGCTGACTGACCATCGGATCGAATTCTAATGTTTGCGACTGCTCCAGATGCGGCGGTTGATTCGATTCGCCTGCATAAGAGGTATTTGTCTGAACATGTGTGCTTTCACTATTTACCATTGATCTACCCGCTTCCTAAAAATTTTTTACAAATGAATCATATAATATTATCGTCTACCGAATCTATTCATCACGAGAATCTATCACAGCCGGACATTCATTAGCAACGTAAGATAAATATGAAGCAATTAAAGCTTATGGATTGTGATCAGTTTAGATAGCCATTGTTTTCAAGTATCAGCAAACGCCGATGTATGTTTTTACACTTCCGTCGGCTTTAAAAGTAACTGTCATATGACCGTCGTCGGTATTGACCCAAAGGTATTCTTTTACGCCGTCTTCATCTATGGAAATTAAAAAGCCAGGAGTTTTGAAAGCAGCTTTACAGGCATCGTAATTGTCAATCTTGCCGCTGTCCAGATCGCTGACAGTGGAAAGATCCGTTGCACTGTCAGCAAATTCCATTCTGTATTTGTCGTTAGAAAAGTCTCCGTATAAATTAGTGACCAAACCGCTGGTTGCGTCAATCCATACAGTTAATTCTAAATCCTGTCCATTTACGGTTATGTCATAATAGTAATAAGCTTTGTCTACTTTTGCGGGTTCACCCAAAATCGCGTTGACCTCGCTTTTGGTCATGCCAATTTTCAGCTTGCTGAATTTGTCATAACCATCACTTTTTACACCGCCACTCTGTGTTTTGGATTCCTCGGAGTTGCCTTGAACATGCGTACTGTCTTGATCTTTACTATCTTTCCTGGCGCATCCTGCTAACGAGAAAATCGTCAGAAGTATAAGTAGCAGTGAAACGAATCTTGTGCATTTGCTGTTTGTTTTCATAATTTAATAGTCTCCTTCTAGATTTATCACTAAGTTGAAGAATGCATGAATAGTACGTTAGTATTTATCAAATATTAGCTATAAATATTTATTTTCAATATTATCATACTGATCTGCACATTAACAAGTGCTACAAAAGAAGTTTCAGGGTCACAAGGATTGAAATAAGAAAACCAGTCATTTATTTTGGTACAAGCTCAATTGCGAAACAACAACAGAATAGAGCATACGAATTATTGACAGATTTATATATTATGAATAATAATATACTTATGATAGAAAGATAGAGAGATAGAATACAATATAATGAAAAGGAGCAAATGCATTCCGATCAAATGCATTTGGACAGGTAAATATGCAAGCAATTTGTTGTCCCGCCTGCGGAGCTGCACTTGAACCGGATGAGAATCTCATGTCCGCGAAATGCAAGTTTTGCGGAAACGTGATCGCCCTCTCGCCGAAAGATCTCGGCGTGGATATGATGACCTCCGAAGTGCTCGCTGAGATGTTTCGCGGAGAGGCCGCCGGAGTCTTTCTCAAGCAGAAGCTGGAAGAGCTCAATCAGGATCAGTATTGGAAGCATCACGCGCAGACGGTCACGTTTATCGCCGAGGATGACTCCGTCGTGGAGATCTCCTACATCCATCACGTGAATTCCCTGAACACGTCGATCTTCATGGGGCGATCAAATGTGTTTCTTTTATTTTCCGATCCGGATGACGCAAAGCGCTATGCAGACACGGCTTTTTCTCTGCGTTACCCGCCCGGCGACAAGTATTCGATGAAACAGTTTTTGCCGGAAATCACGCACAGGTTTGTGCTTCGGGATCAAAGGGTCCTTGTGGTGATTCCCCGGGGCCGGGATGAGTATCCGCTCGTTTCGTTCCGTAAATTGCCGGATGTACACGCTGCATGGATTGTAAGCCGGTTGGAGAATCTCTGCTGCCTGTTGCAGTTTAATGATTTCGTCTTGTCGGACATCGACATCCGTGATATTTACATCAATCCGGAGACGCACCAGGCATACCTGTACGGAAGTCTGTGGCGAGCTCGACGGACTTCGGAGTTCCGGTCGGAGTTCCGGGAGAAGGTGAATCCATACGAAGACGAACTGCTGGCCGTACGCAGAATCGCGGCCGAGACGATGGGCTTTTCCCGGATTGAAGATACCCGGAGCGTTGTTCCGGAGGATTTTCACACATTTTTACGCGAAAAGCCGAAGAAGGACGCGTTTTCGGATTTCTCACAATGGGATGTGTCGTTGATGCTGGCGTACGGGAAGCGTGTTTTTCGCAAGCTTGAAGTAAATGAGAGTACATTAAATTGAGCGCGAAAGCCTCGGGAAAGGAAATCAAATATGGGACATGGAAGTTATACGAGCACTGACTGGGTAAAATTGCAAAGCAGCCGCAACATCAACGCAGATTCGAAGGTCGGAGATCTGTATCAATCGAGAGGGATGAAGGAGGTCTACGATCCGTCCAGGATCAAGGTGAGGGAATCGCGGGACTCGAAGGATAATCCGCTTTCAACGGCGATTATCGTCGGTCTGGACGTGACCGGTTCCATGGGCTACCTGTCCGAGGAGATCGCGAAAAACTCGCTTAACAAGACGATGCTCGAAATCTACGATAAACAGCCGGTTACGAATCCGCATATTATGTTCCAGGCAATCGGCGACTCGAAGTCGGATCGCGCTCCGCTGCAGGCGACGCAGTTTGAGGCGGACATCCGGATTGCCGAGCAGCTCCTGGATGTGTTTTTTGAGAGCGGCGGAGGCGGAAACGGCGGAGAGTCGTACTGCTTGTCATGGTATTTTGCGGATACACATACGGATATCGATTGCTACAACAAGCGCGGGAAGAAGGGCTATATTTTCACGATCGGTGACGAGTGCTGCCATGAGACGCTGACTCGGGATGAGATCAAGCGCGTGTTCGGCGACGATGTGGAGCGCGATTATTCGGCGAAGGAGTTATATCAGGCCGCTGCGCTAAAATACAACATTTTTCACATCGTGATGAAAGCCGGATCCTATGAGAGGCAGAATAGCGGGAAAGCGTGGGAAAAATTGATCCCGGGGCGCGTCATCGAGCTGGAGCCGATTCAATTGAAATATCTCGCGGAGCTGTTCGTGTCCGTCATGCAGTTGTCGGAGGGCGGAAACAAGAAGGATATCGTCGAGCAATGGAAAGATCCGGAAGCCCGGTTGGTCATCGCCTCGGCTCTCGGCGGACTCGTACTCGGCGACAAGAAAAAGGGGTTCTTTAAATTCTGATGAGTAAAAGAATTACTGTCGTTATCGGCAAAAATTTCGGAGATGAAGGGAAAGGACTGGCGACCGATTACTTTACGGGGCAAATCCCCGCCGCGCTTGTGATCAAACACAACGGCGGTGCGCAGGCGGGTCATACCGTGGACCGGCCGGGTCAAAGATTTGTCTTTCACCAGCTCTCCTCCGGATCATTTCACAATGTCCCGACCTATCTCTCGGAGACTTTTCTTCCGGACCTGCTCAAGCTGCCCGAGGAAGCTGAGGCTTTTCGCAAGGTGAACGGCCGGGCGCCGCCGATCCTTATCGACAGGCGATGCCGCCTTACGACGGTTTTCGATGTGCTTCTGAACGCCTTAACCGAGAATGAGAGAGGAAAGGCGCGCCACGGCAGCTGCGGTATGGGGGTTAACGAAACCGTTATCCGTAACCGGAACCCGGAGTTTGCGCTGTCACTGGAAGAATTTGCGTCATTTTCACCTCGCGAAGCCGGGCTTTTTCTGGAGAAAATCCGAACCGGATATGTCCCGTCGCGACTTCGAGAATTGTCTCTGAGGATGCGGGACGGCGGCAGTTGGTGCGAATTGCTTCTGGACCGCAATGTTGCGTACAACGCGGCAGACGCGATGAAGGCGGGTTTGGGATACATTTCGATCATCCGGGACGCAAAGGCACTTCTTCAGGAAACGGAGCACCTGGTTTTCGAGGGGGCACAGGGTCTTCTGCTCGACCGGAACAACCGGCCTTACATGCCGTACCTTACGCCGTCGGACACGGGCAGCAAAAATCCGTTTGATCTTCTGAAGGCATGCGAAATTCCATACAGCCGGGACAATACCGAGGTATGTTATGTGACGCGCTCATACGTCACACGACACGGCGCGGGACCGCTGCCGCACGAGTGCGACCGGGAGGATATATCGCCCGGAATTCGCGATGAGACCAATGTGGAAAACCAATGGCAGGAGTCCTTGCGATTCGCGCGGCATCCGGGGGGAAGAGAGTTCACCTTTGCTGTCGAAGATGACAGAAAATATTTCGGGGATGCCCAGAATCGTGAGCAATGTAAGGGCGCGAAGGTTTCACTGATGGTCACCCACCTTAATGAGACCGACGGGAAAATCCTTTGCACAGACGGGGACGCCGAGGGAATGATTGATACGGGCGAAGACAGGTTCCGGTCCTTTTTCGATCGGATCTATACATCTGCCACTTTGTATGCCGCGGATATCCGGAATTAATGATGCCGAATATGGCATATAAATCAGATAAATGACATATAATATGCAAGATGTTGCACGTTACTCGGCTTTGCGTTATGATGGGTGAAGAGAATACTATTGTTCATAATGAAAGAGGTGAAGTAATGGGCAAATATTTGTCATCTCATAGCGCATTATCCGAACTCGCCGCAAGACTAAAAGCATATAGAATTGATTATCCTTTATCGCAAAAAGAATTAGCAGATAAATCAGGCATTGCGCTGCGAAGTATATTACGTGTGGAGAGCGGGGAAGATGTGCAGCTTGGTAATCTGATTAAAGTGCTTATCGCGCTGGACTTAGATGCCAATCTTGATATGCTCGTTCCAGATCCAACAAAGAGACCCTCGTATTATTTGCATGATAAGTCGATTATGTCACAAAGGAAACGGGCAAGAAAAAAGAAGCCCCAAAACCCCAATATAGATAGTAGATGGGGAGATGAAAAGTAATGAATAATACGGCAACTGTAATGCTATGGGGAACAACTGTAGGATATTTTCATTTAGAAGAAGGTGCGAAATATGTGTCCTTTGAATATAATAAGGATTTTGTCCGCATGGGTATTGAGATATCACCACTCATGATGCCCTTATCGAATAGGGTATATGAGTTTCCTGAATTAGCAGTACCGGCTTTTAAGGGTGTTCCAGGCTTATTGGCAGATTCTTTGCCGGACAAGTTTGGAAATGCAGTAATTGATCAGTGGCTTGCAGCAAAGGGAAGAACACCAGAGTCTTTTAACGTGGTGGAGCGATTGTGTTATACCGGAAAACGTGGGATGGGCGCGCTGGAATATAAACCGGCCATGAGCTTACACGGAGGCAGCAATGATAAAATAGACATTGCAGGATTAGTAGGTTTTGCCTCGTCTGTTTTAGAAGATAGAGAGAATATTCATCTGTCAGTGCAGGATGATATGACTTACAACCAGTTATTGCAGCTTGGGACCTCGGCTGGCGGAGCCAGAGCAAAGGCTGTCATTGCCTATAATGAAAAAACAGGTGATATACGTTCGGGGCAGATTGATTTAGACCAGGGGTATGATTTTTGGTTAATTAAGTTTGATGGTGTTGCCAAAAATGGAGACCATAATCTTGAAGATGTTCTGGAATATACTTTGATTGAGTATGCGTATTACAAAATGGCATTAAAAGCAGGAATTGTTATGAGTGAGTGTACGCTGCTGGAAGAAGGCGGCCGAAAACATTTTATGACAAAGAGATTTGATAGAGTGAATGGCAAAAAGCTGCATATGCAGTCATTAGGTGCAATTTCTCATATCGATTATAATGAACCGGGTTTATGCAGCTATGAAATGGCTGCATTAACTGCAAGAAGATTAGGCTTGCCAAGTAGTGATATAGAACAGTTTTATAGAAGGATGATATTTAATGTTCTTGCGGTAAATCAGGATGACCATGTAAAAAATATTTCCTTTTTGATGGATAGGAATGGGATTTGGACATTATCTCCAGCCTATGATGTAACATTTGCATGTGATTCCGGAAATAAATGGCTTCAGGCTCACCAGATGACAATTAACGGGAAAAAATCAAACATCTTGATGAATGACATGATTGCATGTGGTCAAAATATGGACATTAAGACATTTAAGTGTAAGAAGATTATAGAAGAAGTTAAAGATTCTGTAAAAGAGTGGCAGACTATAGCACATTCTGTTGAAATCAGGGAAAAAACAATTAACTTGATTAACAAAGAGATTGAAAGCAATAGTGCGCTGCGGGCATTTGGCTGATCATCGCCGACGTATTTTTTCGAGCTGCCAGCTATCGTATGGGAGGTGAATAGGCATGGCAAAAAAGAATCGCTTTTATATTGCAATCGACCTGAAGTCTTTTTACGCCTCGGTCGAGTGTGTTGAACGCGGTCTTGACCCCATGAACACGAACCTCGTGGTCGCCGATGCCAGCCGCACAGAAAAGACCATCTGTCTTGCTGTTTCGCCGTCGCTCAAATCCTATGGAATTTCCGGTCGGGCAAGGTTGTTTGAAGCTGTGCAGAAAATTAAAGAAGTGAACGCACAGCGTCTGCAGAAAGCACCGGGGCGTAAGCTCACCGGCGAATCCTATGACAATGCGGAGCTGTTGGCCTCGCCTGAATTGGCTGTTTCCTATATCATCGCGCCGCCGCGGATGGCTCTGTATATGGAATACAGCACGAGGATTTACAACATTTATTTGAAATACGTTGCCCCTGAAGATATCCATGTTTACTCAGTCGATGAGGTGTTCATTGATGCCACAGATTATTTAGCCACCAATCATCTCACACCCCGTGAGATGACCATGACAATGATTCAGAAAGTCCTTAAGACGACCGGTGTCACGGCGACAGCCGGAATAGGAACAAATCTCTATCTTGCTAAAATCGCAATGGACATTCAGGCGAAACATATCCAGCCGGATAAAGACGGTGTGCGTATTGCACAGCTGGATGAAAGAAGCTATCGTCAGCTGCTCTGGACGCACCGTCCGCTTACGGATTTCTGGCGTGTTGGACGTGGCTATGCCAGGAAGCTGGAAGAACACGGGATGTTTACCATGGGCGATATAGCAAGATGTTCTGTTGGAAAGCTAAGTGAGTACAACAACGAAGATTTGCTTTATATGCTCTTTGGCATCAATGCGGAACTGTTGATTGACCATGCATGGGGCTGGGAGCCATGCACGATAGCCGATATTAAAGCATATAAGCCAGGCTCCAAAAGCATAGGTTCCGGGCAGGTTCTTCAATGCCCCTATGCCTTTGATAAAGCAAAATTAATCGTGCGGGAAATGACTGACCTGCTCGTCCTGGATTTAGTGGACAAGGGTCTTGTAACGGACCAGATGGTTTTGACGATAGGATATGATATTGAAAATCTCTCGAATCCACAGATAAGTAAATCCTATCATGGCGAGGTCACAACAGACCATTACGGCCGCAAAATTCCCAAACACGCACACGGCACCGCAAACCTGCGCCGTCAGACTTCCTCTACGATGCTCATCATCGATGCAGTTATGGAGCTGTTTGACCGTATTGCAGATAAAAGCTTGCTGGTCAGAAGAGTAAATATCACAGCAAATCATGTAGTCGATGGAAACTTAAGTATAAAATCCGACTCTTTCGAGCAGCTTGACATGTTTACAGATTATGAAGCTGTTCAGAAGAAAAGCACGGAGGAAGAAGCAGCTCTGGCACGAGAAAAAAAGATACAGGAGGCTGTAATTGAGATAAAGAAAAAGTACGGTAAAAACGCTGTTCTGAAGGGTATGAACCTTGAAGAAGGAGCTACAACCGCTTCCCGCAACCGGCAGATTGGAGGACACAAGGCATGATGAATCCATACGACGACATTATCAATTTGCCGCATCACACCTCCACAACGCGCCCGCATATGTCTGCATATGACCGTGCGGCACAGTTTTCCCCGTTTGCTGCTCTCACGGGCCACGATGCCGCTATCAGTGAGACTGCGCGGTTAACAGACACAAGAGTAGAGATGGATGAATACAGCAAGGCAGATTTGAACCAGAGACTGTGCATCATTCAAGACCAGATGGACGAACAGCCGAAAGTCTCCATTACCTATTTTCAGCCGGATAAAAAGAAGTCAGGCGGCGCATACATTACGGCTGCCGGATGCGTAAAGAAAATAGAGGAATATGAGCACGCGGTGGTAATGCAGGACGACACGAGAATTCCGATTGAAGATATTTTTGCAATAGAGGGGGAGATGTTCGAGTGCGCCGAACATCAGGAATCCTAGCAGAAACTTTATCGAGTTGCTTATTTTAGATGATCTTATGATAATCACGATCTGTGCTTTGCAGCTCATGGCATGTTCGTTTTTTTGAAGAATTTTATCCATTTGCGGCAAAAATTCTTCCTTGTCCTTGTATATGCCCGGCGGATTCGCTAAAATATAAACAAGGAAAAAGTGCCGCTTGCGGCAAAAATTCTTCCTTTGGAGGGCTGCTGTGATCATTAACCGAGATTCGTATCTTAACCGGCTGATTCGTAAGAAAAGGAATGGTCTGATCAAAATTATCACCGGAATCAGAAGATGCGGGAAATCATATCTGTTATTTGAGCTATTTCACACGCATCTGAATTCGATCGGAATCGAAGACGATTATATTATCGAGCTATCACTAGATGACGAGGCCAATGCGAAGTATAGAAATCCGATGGAACTGGGTAATTACATCCGAAGCCGGGTCGTAGATAGAGATAAGGAGTACTACGTCATTCTTGATGAAATCCAGCATGTTAAGGAAGTAAAAAACCCATGGCTTGACAACCCCGACGAGAAGATCGGTTTTGTTGATGTCCTCCTTGGATTAATGAAGCTGAAAAATGCCGATATTTATGTCACAGGAAGCAACTCCAAAATGCTTTCCTCAGACATTGTGACGCAGTTTCGCGACCGCGGAGATGAAATCAAATTGTATCCGCTTTCCTTTAAAGAATTTTACGACGCCTTTTCGGACAGCAAGGAAAATGCATGGAAAGAGTATTACACGTACGGCGGTCTGCCAAGAATCATGTCACTTTCCATTCATAAGGAAAAGAGTGATTATCTGCAGAATCTTTTCAAGAATACGTATATGAAGGATGTCATCGATCGACATAAAATTCGAAATGACAAGCAAATTCTGGATGACCTCGCTTACATTATATCTTCCTCTGTCGGGTCGCTGACGAATCCCAAAAAACTGTCGGATACCTTCAAAACGGTAAACAAGGTATCGATCAATTCTACAACGATCGATACCTATCTGGAATATTTCGAAGAAGCGTTCCTCATTGATGTCGCTCGCAGGTATGACATTAAGGGGAAGAAGTACATCGGCACGCCGGTCAAATACTACTTCACGGATATCGGCCTCCGGAACGCGCGATTGAATTTTAGACAGCAAGAAGAGAATCACATCATGGAAAACATCCTCTTTATTGAATTGAAGTCGAGGGGCTATAATGTCGATGTCGGCGTTGTCGAATATAGGCATCTTGATAAAAACGGAAAAGAGATACGTACACAGCTTGAAGTCGACTTCATTGCCAATGACGGCGGGAAAATATACTACATTCAATCTGCCCTTCATGTTGACGATGATCGAAAACGACAGCAGGAAATTAACTCACTGCGGCGTATTCCGGACTCATTCAAAAAGGTCGTCATCGTAAAAGATGACATCATGCCGTGGCACGACGATAACGGGATCCTTTATATCGGCATCAAGGATTTTCTCCTGGATGCTGATGCTGTCAATATGTGATCGTGACAGCAAACCGAGCCTGTCGTTCCATGTGGAGGTTACTGCAGGGTGTGTGAAGAAAATAGATGAGTGACATCTCTATCCTTACATGGCCCACGCACAGCAGCATGGAAGTATCGGAAAAGGTACTGGAAAGCTGGTGCCCGCTCAATGAGGATGTTGAGAATTATCAATGAGGTTGGATTCAATAGAATTGCGGCCGCTCATGATGTAAATAATCCTAAATCCGGCCGGGTCATGCAAAAGGCAGGAATGACTTATGAAGGGATCTGGCGCGCTGCCGGAAAAAATAATATTGGCGTGGTTGATGAAGTCTGGTATTCCATATTGAAAGATGAATATAAACAGGTCTTATAATCAAAGGGCGGTGATACTTTGACAGTTGTAAAAACAAAGCAGATGTCACGGACAAATCGGAAGTTGGAGGTTCAAATGATAAAGAGAGTGATTGCCGTTATTTTATCACTATTTTTTGTTATGGTTTGTGGCTGCAGCAAAGCAAGTACAAACAATATTTCCGTGGATTATGGGAGTTCAGAAATCTATTCTCAGCAAGACATGGATTCTGCTATTAAAGTAATTGAGAATGAGTTTTCATCGTGGGATGGCTGCGAACTTCATTCTATTTCTTATGTGGGCGACGAAATCAGCAAAGACAATATTGGCTACGTCAATGAACTGCGAAAAGATGTCGGTTATGATGAATGTATTGTTTTTGAATCATCGTTTCATTCACCAAAAAACGGTGGAGATGCCTGGACCCCGGATGAAGAATATACAGGGTGGAGCTGGTACTTAGCCAGAAACGCCAATGGTACATGGAACTTACTTACATGGGGGTACGCATAATTTAATAGCTTGTTTTGAACAACAATTCAACAACAACCGACTGCCACACCAACGGATACTTACAATCATCACTGGGGGAATTTCTCTGCCAATCAAAGCATATTCAAATCGCCGAATAAAAAACGGACAAGTAACCGAATGAAATAAAGGCAAAATAACGAAAAATATGAGTCCAAACAGCCGAAGATGTATATTCATGCTGCACCGTTGTAGATGAAATCAATAACGGTGGATTGAATCAGCTATTCTTTAATTCGACAGGACAGTATGCAAAAATGGCACAAGAGGGATTTCAGGCTTTAGGGAATGAAAATCTTAGCAATATTATGAGGGATGCTGTTGAGATATACGAAAAAAACAATGAACTGCTTGAAAAATATAAAGATAACACATTGGAAAGCTTCTCGGAATCGTACAATGAAAACCTATTTGATGAACTTGATGATCGATTTTCCGAAGAAGAGTCAAAATTCGATAGCCTTTTGGAAGATTACATCAGAAAAAACGAGAGTGTCTTCGGAGATTAACGGCATGAATAATGATGAAATACTCCAAATCGATATGATTAAAATAATAAGCATCGCATGTAGGCATTACTTGCGGCTTGCAAAAAGTAACGGATTATGAAAAGTATCCTTAGTTGCTAAAGCCAGGTACTACGCATAAAATGAGTTCGAAAAGGTTGTTGCGATGACACCATTAAGAATCCGGAATAGTTCTTCTTTGTATATTTTATGGCAAGGAGATTTATATGAAAACAGTATCATTGATACAGCAAAAACGCGGAGGTATTGTACTGATGTCATCTCTTGCCGGTGGGCAGGGAAGCCCGCACCTTGCGGCTTATGCCGCAACAAAATCATTTAACGCCATTTTAGCTGAAGGTCTCTGGAAAGAAATGAAGCCGCACGGAATTGATGTACTGGCCTGCTGTGCCGGCGCAATTCTCACTCCCGGCTACAACCTAGCGCAGAAAACCAAACCGGCGCCCGGATCGATGGAAGCAAGTGAAGTTGCTGAACAAGCCTTGCATGCTTTAGGAAGAGGTCCGATTATCATTCCCGGAGCGGTGAATAAAATCGGCCGGTTTGTACTTACCAGAGTTTTGAGCAGAAAAGCCGCTATTGCTGTCATGTCGAAAAACACCGGAGGTTTGTCATGGAGTTGTTTTTGGGGTTGATCACCCCGTTAGCTGCATACTTAATTATCACTCTTTTACACATAATCATTCCGGCTAAGAGAGTAAAGGGATATGTGAAAAATGAAATAACAGGCGAAGTAATGAAATACAGGACCAACGGTAAATTCGTTCTTTGTGCAAGTATTCTCATTTGGTTTCTGCTTGGGAATTTTCATATCGTTCCATACGTATGGCTTTATGACACCCGATGGCAGGGTCTTATTGGCGCGTGTGTTATCGGATTAGTGTTTACTTTTTATATTGTTCTCAAATATCCATCTACCGGTAAATCCTTTTTTGCTGATTTTTGGTTTGGCAGAGTAAAAGATGTGCAGTTCAAAGACGGGCTTATTGATGCAAAGCTGTGGTTCTATTTAATCGGCGCTGTTATGCTTCAATTGAATGTTCTTTCTTTTGCGGCGTATCATATAATGAATGTCGAAAATATAAACTATGGTTTTCTTCTCGGCTGCGCAATGCTGACATGGTTTTGCTTTGATTATCTGATATTCGAAAAGATCCATTTATGGACATACGATTTTATTGCTGAACGCGTGGGATTCAAATTAGGATTTGGCTGTCTTGCGTTCTACCCGTATTTCTATTCTGTCGCACTTTGGTTTACCGCTCATCTTCCCAATCCCGGTTATCCCGCATGGCTTACCATCCTCTTTGGGGCACTCTTCCTCTTTGGCTGGGTGTTTACACGCGGCGCAAACATGCAGAAGTATTCCTTTAAAACTGCACCTGACAGAAAATTCCTTTGGATACAGCCGGAAGTACTTAGCGACGGCAAACGCAGCCTGCTTGCTAATGGCTACTGGGGCGCGAGCCGTCACATCAACTATCTTGGCGAAATTATACAGGCTATAGCCATCGCCCTCGTCTGCGGATACTTTGGGATTTGGATGGTGTGGCTGTACCCGGCTTACTACATAGCTCTTATGATCACCCGCCAGGCCGATGACGACAAAGTCTGCAGGGCAAAATACGGAGCGCTCTGGGATCAATACACCAAAAAAGTGAAATACAAGATTATTCCTTTTATATATTGAGTGCGGGTGGCCTGACAGCGACTTGTTTTTAGAGAAAGAAGGTTTTAAATAATGATACAATCCATTGTTCATATAGCTTTAGTGGTAAACGATTATGATGAAGCAATCGAATTTTATACGAAAAAACTTCATTTTACACTAGTGGAAGATACCTATCAGGCTGAGCAGGACAAACGTTGGGTGGTAGTATCCCCGCCGGGAACATCAGGAACAACAATACTCCTTGCAAGGGCTTCAAAACCTGAATAAATCCCTTTCGTTGGGAATCAGGCAGGCGGCAGAATTTTTCTGTTCCTTGGAACAGATGATTTTTGGAGAGACTATAATGAAATGATAGCAAAAGGAATCGAGTTTGTCCGAAAACCTAAAGAGCAGGAATACGGGATTGTAGCAGTATTTTCCGATTTATATGGCAACCTGTGGGATTTGGTTCAATTTCATGAGAATCATCCAATGTATAAAAGAGTAAAATAATTCATTAGAGGAATTAACAGAAGCGCTTCGAGCTGTCGATTCAATCATACATAAATGTGAAAAGGCACAGGAGAAATTTCCAGGCGGAACATCCCATCATAATTCGCTCGCTCGAAAAAAACTTGAAAAGAAAAAGTATTTCGAGTAGAATATCGGTAAAGGGTGATAGTTATGATTATCGAAAGACCTGTATATTTAACAAAATTGGTCAAGCAAAAAGATAGAGATTTGATTAAAGTAATTACCGGAGTCAGGCGATGTGGCAAGTCTGTACTGCTTTTTGAAATATACTCTAAATATCTTATCGATAATGGAATTTCGGAAGAACATATTATAAAAGTCAATCTTGAAAACAAAGAAAATGTGAGTCTTCGGAATTCCGACGTTCTATATAAATATATAAATAGCAGAAAAACAGATGATAGCAAGTGTTATGTGATGATAGATGAAATTCAGTATATTCAGGATTTTGAGGATTTAGTAAACAGTCTCAAGAATGACGGATGTGATGTTTACATTACAGGGTCAAATTCAAAAGTGCTATCAAGTGATATCCGTACTGCACTTAGAGGTCGTAGTATTGAGATTAAGGTATATACTTTGTCTTTTGCTGAATATTACGGCTTTATAGGTGGAGATAAGAGAACTGCATATAATCAATATCTTCTTTATGGGGGGTTCCCGTATGCTGCTACGGAACCGGATATTGATAATAAGATAGAATATCTGAAGATGTTAGAAAGCACTGTAGCCACAAAGGATATTATCGATCGTTATGGAATTCGGAACGATAATTTATTTAATGCGGTTTACGACTTTATGTGTTCCAACATCGGTTCTATTATCAGTGCCAAAAAAATATCGGATACTTTGAAATCAAATGGTTTTAAGTCAATTACACCGGATACGGTTGGTAATTATTTGAGTTACCTTTGTGAATCATTTCTCTTCTATAAGGTCTACAGATATGATATTAAAGGAAAAGAATATCTAAAAACATTAAATAAATACTATATTTCAGATATGGGTCTTCGAAATGCCAAAATGAATTACAGACAGTTAGAGGTAACACATGCACTGGAAAATATCATTTATCTTGAACTTGTCAGGCGCGGTTATAGGGTAGACATCGGGAAAAATACAGATAAAGAAATAGATTTTATAGCGGCCGATAGCAAAGATACATATTATATTCAGGTGGCTTACAGTATGATTGACGCGGATAAACGCGAACAGGAAATTAGTTCGTTTAGAAAAATAGATGATGGCTATAAGAAGATTGTAATAACCATGGATGACGACCCATTTACCATATTAGAAAATGGTTATAAGAAGTTAAATGCCATAGAATTTCTACTGGATAGCGAAAGTCTGAGAAAAATTTGATGATGGAGATATGAGCTCATCATTGATTAAGAACAGAATAATTGAACTTTGCGTAGGTCTCGTCTTTGTCCGCCGCTACATAGAATCGCTGCTCGTCCATATAGTATGTTATCACCAAACCGTAATCATTGACTGGCGTATAGAACCTGAGGTCGTACTCTTTTGCCCCCCATTCAGGATAATGGACTTCAATGCTCGTATATCTTCCCTCGTGCTGCTCATAGACGCAGACAGCGCATCACCGGAACCCGCGCCGCCCAACATAGTTTTAACGAGCGTTTCCGCGCTTTCGCGGTCGCCCATCCCGAATGATTAACGGTCACGATTAATACTTCCGTTTTGTAGCCGGCCGTCGTGTCATGGTCAATCAGCGTGAACCCGAGCTCAGAGAGCGCAAAGACAGCTGAAAAATCCTTTTCTTCATTTTGACACTCCTTGAAGCATTCAAATGAAGAATTAACTGTCAGCCATCATCATCAGTATGAATAATATCATTTAGTAAAATTATAATTAATTATTTCGAATTATTCAATTGGTATCCGGATGGCCGGAACGCTTCCTGTCTTATCTGCGGATGCTTTCTTACCTCATTTCTTAGCGTTTTTTTGTATATATCAGGATAAGGTGCTACAACTTTAGTGTGCCGCAACAGTTTTTTGAATCAGGGCTTATTTCATATTTTCCTCATCTCCGACCACTTTTCATTCAAATATAATTGCTTTCTGCCTTATACTTTTTGGTGGGAGGGTCATAATGAACACATGAACGAGAGTTCATCTTCTTCATTTTCCTCTTCCTTTTTCTATCCAATAGCCGCCCTCCCCCCGGGCGGTTTTTTTATGCCCTTTTTGAGGTGCCTGCAGTACTGGAATTGCCATCTTGAATTGGCTTTATCGAAGTTATATGTTATATGTTATTTTGAATTTGGATGTACATATACTTATCGTTGATTCTGTACCATATCGAAAATGAAGTAGTTCTAATAACAGGCCAGGACCAGAGAGGCGGCTGTTTCTATGAAGTTGCCGATAATTGCAACAAAACTTTATAAGCCGCCTGTAAGGCCGGAGGTTATCCACCGGCCTCACCTGACCGCGCGGCTTGACGAAGAACGACGTCTGACTCTTGTTTCCGCACCGGCCGGTTTTGGCAAATCTACGCTTGTCAGTGAATGGATTGCCGGGAGCGGACGGCCTGCCGCCTGGCTGTCGCTTGATTCGGAAGATAATGACCCCACACGCTTTTTGATATACCTTGTTTCTTCCCTGCGGACGATTCCAATCAATATTGGAGACAGCTTATTGGGCATGCTCGAATCTCCTCAGCCGCCGTCATTTGATTTTATTCTGACAATGCTGCTCAATGAGATATCCTCCGTCCCGGATCCCTTTTATCTGGTCCTGGATGACTACCATGTTATTGTCAGCAAACCTGTAAGCGACGCACTTGCCTTTCTGCTGGATCACCTGCCGCAGCAAATGCATCTGGTTATTGTCACCCGTGAGGATCCTCCGCTGCCTCTGGCACGGCTGCGCGTCCGGGGACAGTTATCCGAACTTCGTTTTTTACATCAATAGAAGTTGCAGGCATATTGCTGATTATCTGGTTTGCATGGAAATGGCCGAAGCCTGAAGTGACGTCCGTTTCATCAAATAAGGAAGGAGTACTACCATGATTCCAAGCAATAAAGACGTAAAACGGGCCGGGTTCCTGTACCTCGCTTTTGTCATCACATGCATGTTTGCCGGTATTGTCCGTTCCAATCTGATCGTATATGATGACGCCGCAAAAACAGCCGGTCATCTTAAAAATTCAATGTGACTGCTTCGTATTAGCTTTGCTGACGATCTGGTATCCGCTGTTCTATTTCTTCTGGCAGCCTGGGCCCTCTATGTCATTCTGAAGCCGGTTCATAAGAATCTCGCCCTTCTTTTTCTTCTGCTCAATGCTGCAGGAGTGGCTGTACAGTGCCTCAGCCTGCTGTTCCTGTTTGCCCCAATGCTGATAAGCGGCAGTGCGGATTTTCAGAAGGTTTTCCAGCCCGATCAACTTAATGCCCTGAATCTGCTGTTTCTCAACCTTCACAAAAGCGGCTTCACCATAGCCCAGATTTTCTACGGCACATGGCTTTTGCCTCTCGGTTTACTGGTTTACAGGTCCGGCTTCCTTCCGAAATGGCTTGGAATACTGCTTATGGCAGACTGTGCCGGCTGCCTGATATGGTTTTTCCAGTTTTTCCTTCTGCCCGGCTATGAGATCATTACCTATCCGGGACTCGCGATTAGCTTTATTGCTGAGTTCTCACTGAGCTTATGGCTGTTGATCAAGGGTGTGAATACACGGGAGCATAAGGACAATATATTAGAAAGTAATTGCGAAAACAATTTTTAGGGAAAGGTGATCCATATGGCAGCCCAAGCTACAGATCAAAGCAATCGACAGAAATCATTCCTGTTTAAGCGGCATTTGTCATTCATCTGATATAGATGTAAAATTCAGGGCAAAAGCGCAGCCAGAAAGGAGGTCTCCAAATGAGTTCGACAATCTATTATTTCTCTGCTACGGGCAACTCACTTGTCATAGCGCGGCAAATCGCAAAAAGACTTGGAGACTGTACCATTTTATCCATGGCAAAGGAACTGCCGGATGAAGCTGTCGGAGGTCCTGATCATCCGATCGGGTTCGTTTTCCCCGTTTTTTATGTCGGGTTACCGAGACTGGTCAAGCAGTTTGTTCAGAAGCTCAATATCCGCAAAGGAACATGCTGCTTTGCTTTTATTAATTACGGCGGAAATGACGGGGACACATTAGGTATGCTGGACGATATCCTGAAAGAAAAAAGTGTTCACCTGTCCTATGCGGCCGGGATGAAGATGCCCGGGAATTATATCGTGAAGTATGAGGCTTTCCATCCCGGCGTCGTGCAAGACCTGATTAAAAACGCAATGGTGAGGGCGGATGAAGCCGCCGCGGCAATTGCCGGCGGCAAGATGCAGCCGGTCAAAAGGAATGCCAGGCTTTTCAGCAAGATAGGCAACCGCATTTATTTATACAGAGGCATCGCCAGATGGGACGAAAAATTCGAGGTGACCGGAAAGTGTACCGGCTGCGGTCTGTGTGCCAAAGTATGCCCGGTTAGTAATATAAAAATGAAGGACAGTCGTCCGCTCTGGCAGCATCATTGTGAAAGGTGCCTTGCCTGCATGCAATGGTGTCCCTGTGAAGCTATTGAGTATGGCAGCAGAACAATTGGACGCAGGAGATATCACAATACGGCTGTAAAAGTCGAGGACATAATTAACGGACATAAATAAGAAATACGGGGAAATATGTATCGAATAATCGATTTGCGGCAGAGACAGGACATCATAGAAGATGTACTAAAAAACACAGGGTGCGATCAGTAGTCCTGCTCAATATTGACAGTTTTGGTGTAACGCCTTAATGGATACTCCCCGTCATGAGGCGCCCCGCAATACGTCAGAGACATGTTTTCGCCCGGGCAAACCCTTACAACACCCGTCTTAAAAAGGATGTCCGATAGTAATGGCAGCTCGGATTGGCCGCAAAGCAATCCGACCGTCTGCAGGTAGTTTTTATATGGCCGGAGTGTGGACAAAAGCTCTGCGCGTGGCAGCGGCCTTACCCATGCGTTTCCAAATTGTATCGACGTATCAAGCGTCTTATCCGGATAAGCAATCAGGCTGCAGCTGCCGCCTCGAAATACCCGGCTGTTACTATAAATCCCTTCGAGTTCTTCCGCGTAAAGCTTCAGGGCAACCTGTGATTTGATCCCCATACCTATGTCCTGTGAGCGCAGGCTGATTGCCTGATCCAGGACCGGTAAAAAGCGTCTGCAGAACTCGTACACCTTGTCCATGTCGTTTGTGTCAAGGAAAATCCCCTGCAACGAGCTGCACAGCAGCTGTCCGGTTTCAACAATGTTTTTCGCAAGGCCTTCAAGACCACCGGTTGTCATTCCCAGATCTGTTACGTAGGCAAAACTGATTTTGTGTCCCCATTCGATCAGTTTCGTATTGGGTGGAATTATCCTGCGAAGTGCTGATACCGCTTCTTTTCCTCCCCATACAACAACGGCATCCGCGACGGATATCAGCTTTTCAATATGCTCAACATCCTTGGAAGTATAATCAAATACATAGATATAATCCGCTAATAAAGGCTCGGCCTTAATAAATTCCAGCAATAGGCGGACCGAGATACCTCCCTCCGCTGCAGGCAGCTTCAAAATATTGATATTCCCGGTCAGAAGTCCTTCTAATATGCTGAAAGCCGGCAGCCCGTCCGCATTACCTGCGGCAATATGCAGCAAAACACCCAGCGGTAATGTTTGCTGTGTTACGGAAAACTCCTTGAAAATCGGTTGAAAGGTAACAGGATTTCCATACGTATCGCCCAATTCGACTGCGAGGCGATGTAGAAGGCTCTCTTTACCAAACATCTGGCGGGCCTCACTGATATAGCTTCTGCTCAGTGATTCATTGATTCCAAGTTCATTCATTGTCCGCATGTAGTCTGCTTCATCCAAATTATTGAGAACTTTATCACAGGCAGCAATTACCAGCTGAGGATCAAGCCGTCCCTTGCTCAAAGTAGTAAGAATATCCTGCTCCAGATGATCCAATACGTTATCGCACTCTTTTGCGTCAAGTATTTCACCGTGTACCAGATTCATGTTGAACCGCCTTTCTTTATGTCCAGCAATTCAGAAGCGTTCGCCGCACAGGTCTTAATGTCTGCGAGCCCTACACGCCCTAATATCTCAAAATACGGTGAGCGATTACCGCATCCGCATTCTTCTCCGGGGTGCAGTACAGCTAAATCATCGGTCATCACACTTACAAACGGCATACTTGTCATCATCGGTGTGATTAAGTTCAACAAACCGGGAACACCATACCCCACCGGCTGCAGATTTACATCGCGGATAATCACCCTTGAATAAACCGGTACGTGAAAATGATGGTTGGGACAATCAAAATAAGCGATCGGGTGTTCCACGGCACCGAAAAACTCCCTGATCCGGTCACCGCCCAACCCCAGAACCTCCTTGGACATTGCATACAGCGTAGGCTTATCCACCTTCTCTGCTAAGAACTGTTTCCACCCGCCTGCCAGAAGGATCAGTGATTTCGGGTGAAGCGTAAGCTTAATCCCGGAATCAGACAGTTCTTTAAGAAGGAACATAAAATATGCGGGAAAACCCATAAACCGAACCGGAAGCCCGCTTTTTTCATAACGGATCAAGGCCTTCTTAATGCCCTCAATGTTGAGGACATACTCTGTGCCCGTATCTTTTAGAGCATATACACGGTGGACAGCCGGAGCCGCATAGGTTGTCGCATAAGCGGTTTTGACTGCACCGATCTTATTTCTTCTGGCCGGCTGATAACCCAGGACGACGTAATTTGTGAGACGCGGGGATATTAATTTATTTGTAAAAAACATTCCCTTAATCATGCCGATTCCGCGCAATGACGATGGCCAGTCAAGTGCCATTTCACTGACCTTGCCGCTTGTTCCCGAAGTAGTTGACTTCAGCATCAGATGTTTTGGCGAAACCGAATAAAGCGTGTGATTTTTCAGGAACACGGTGGGAATGGGCGGAATTTTATAGAGATCATCCATTGTCTTAACTTCTTCAATTGCAAAATCGCAATGAGCAACAATTTTGGCATACTCAGGGCAGTTGTCCATGTGATGCCTCACGTTTTCCAGAATTGCATGAAGAAAAAGCTCGTTGGTATTCTCCAAGTCATAAATCTTCCTGTAGCAGAAAAGTTTACGCGCATAACTCATATTCACACCGCCCAATCACTCAAGATAGCCTAATTTATTATATCACCTCTAACAAACAAATATGATATAATTTAATGACAATGACGGCATTACTAATTACCTTTAAAAGAGGAATCGGTGCAGGATCTTCGGGACCTGATTGACGGATTGAATACGATGTATCCTTTTGATGAAAGTGTCATTCAAATTATCATGGAGGAAGCACCAGCCTACTTTAATGATCAAAAATCCGCAGAAGTTGTCGCTAGCATCATCCAGAACCGCGTCCAGGTTATTGTGGATGAACGGGGGTAAGGTGATTTTATCAAAAACAGGATGTGCGTCAGGACGTAGGGATTCCTTCATATTTTCCTCATCTCCGACCTCTTTTCATTTAAATATATTCGCATTTTGCCTGATACTTTTTGGTGGGGATATCATAATGAACACATGAACGATAGTTCATCTTCTTCATTTTTCTTTTCGTTCTCCCCTCTAATGGCCGCCCTCCCTCCGGGCGGTTTTTTTATGCCCTTTTTCAGATGCCAACGGGTACTTTGCGTTCAATGATATTTCCTATACTCATCATGAGCTGATCGTGAAAAAAGCCGATGGCGTGCAAATCGCTGCGTTTGACCTGGACTTCACTCAGAGCGGTCAATTCCGAACGGATGTGATGCAAACAGGTGTAAACATTACATTCACAGAAAATACAGCTGCGATCAATATAGAGCTTGCGTTAACAAAGGATAAGAATGGGGTGACAATCTCGCATGTTTCCGGAAGTGAAAAACCTGTAAATGACACCTCAAACATCAGCAACAACAGGACTATTCTTTGGATTGCAGGTGTAGTACTCGCGACAGGTATTGTCATATTTTTCTTCTTCCTAATTAAGAAAAAGAGAAAAAGAGAAAATCGGAGATATTAATATAAGGGAATCAAGGATGGCAGTGTGTAAAAGTACTGCCATTTTTGAATGAGCAAAAATTCGATACGAAGTGGATAGTGTACTGTTCTGTTTGTGTTTTATATTACAGGTCTGCCGCAAGGACTTATACCTATTTTAAGCAGGACGAGTATATAATCAATGTACAAAGCAAGGTTCATAAAGCCGGTGCGCAAGATGGCCGTGTAAAAATCATAGAAAATATTGAAAGGCACATGGGAGGAAAATCAATATGAGTAACGCTTTGGAGGTACAAAATCTCCATAAAACCTACAGCGATTTTACACTGGATTCCGTGTCCTTCTCATTGCCCGCCGGATACATTATGGGTTTTGTCGGACAAAACGGCGCGGGTAAAACGACTACCATCCGAGGACAAACGTGTGAAAGAATTATCGCGGGGCATGAAATTGAAGCTCATGCTTGCGATGGCGATGTCCCACGGCGCGAAGCTGCTGATTCTGGACGAGCCGACCAGCGCCCTTGACCCGGTTGCCCGCGACGGGTTGCTTGATATTCTGCGGGAATATGTCGCGGACGGGGAAAAGAGTGTGTTCTTTTCCACACATATTACTTCCGATTTGGAGCGGATCGCCGACTACATCACATTGATCGACCACGGCAGGATATTATATACCGGCACCAAGGATAGCCTGCTGGAGCATTTCTGTATTGTTAAAGGAAACAAATCGGATTTGACTGACCTGCTGAAAAGGAATCTCATAGGCCTGTCGGTCACATCCGCTGGATTTGCCGGAATGCTGCCTCTGTACCTGGTGGTGCTTGCGGTTATGCTCATTACCCGCAAGTCGAATTATTTGAATAATTTGAGCCAGTTTATCAATTTTTTCAATAATAGAACGTACCTGGCGCCGATATTTGGCATATTGTGCGGTCTGCTGTTGATGACGGTTTCCGCGCTGATTGCGAACCTGATCTATACGAGAAAAGAAATCTGAGGGCAAGTCGTTCAATTTAGCTTTGCACTCCCTCTGATGAAAATGCACCTCCCTCCATAAACAGGATAGATATTTTATAACCACTTTCTAAAAACATAAAAGTAAATTGAACCATTATCAATATATAAAAGTATGGAGGTATAATCATGGCATTACATAAGCCCAAAGACAGCAAGGATGAACTCTTGGATGATGTCTATGGATCAGCTTTTCTATCTGACACGCTTCAAACATACAAGTTTCCGAAAGAGGAACACCGTCCGCGCGATGTTTACAATGCCATTCACGATGAACTAATGCTTGATGGCAACTCAAAACAAAATCTTGCGACATTTTGCACCACTTGGGTAGAGCCCGAAATACAGCAGCTTATGGCAGAGAGCATCGACAAAAATATGATTGACAAAGACGAGTATCCGCAAACGGCAGAAATTGAGCGTCGTGCGGTTCATATGATAGCTGATCTATGGAATGCATCAAAGTCGGAAAATCCAATCGGCTGCTCGACGACGGGATCAAGTGAGGCTGCTATGCTGGGTGGTCTGGCTCTAAAATGGGGATGGCGGAAACGGCGTCAGGCCGAGGGTAAACCAACCGACAAGCCCAATCTCGTTACGGGCCCGGTGCAGATATGCTGGCACAAGTTCTGCCGTTATTGGGACATTGAACTGAGGGAAATACCGATGGAAGGCAATCGCCTGATTATGACGCCTGAGGAAGTTCTTAAGAGAGTTGATGAGAATACAATCGGTGTGGTTCCGACGCTTGGAGTAACATTCACCGGCCAGTATGAGCCGGTAAAAGATATCAGTGACGCACTGGACCGGCTTCAGCGCGAAAAGGGGCTTGATGTCCCTATGCACATTGATGCGGCAAGCGGCGGTTTTCTGGCTCCTTTTGTTGAGCCGGATCTGGAATGGGATTTTCGTTTACCAAGAGTCAAGTCGATCAATGGATCCGGTCATAAATTCGGAATGGCCCCACTCGGAGTTGGCTGGGTTGTCTGGCGTGACACAGCTTGCCTGGATGAAGAACTCATCTTTGATGTTAATTACCTCGGTGGGAATATGCCGACCTTTGCTCTGAATTTTTCCCGGCCAGGCGGCCAAATTATCAGCCAATATTACGCCTTTTTACGATTAGGCAGGGAAGGATATCGGAAAATACAGCAGGAATGTTATGATACCGCCCGTTTTCTTGCCCAAGCTATTGACCAGATGGGTATCTTTACGATTATTTATGGTGGTGAAGGCGGTATCCCTGCTGTTACCTGGAGAATTGAAGAAAATGCTGACGTTGGCTTCACAGTTTATGATTTAGCTGACCGGCTGCGGTCGCGTGGGTGGCTCGTGCCCGCATATTCCATGCCAGCCAATCGCACAGACCTCATCGTTCAACGTATCATCGTGCGCCACGGGTTTAGTCGGGATTTAGCTACACTGCTTCTCGATGATATTCGACAGTCAATTGCATTCTTTGCGAAGCATCCTGTAAGCATACCGCTGTCCAAAGCTGAGGCGGGCAGCTATAACCACAATGGCTGATAGTCGCAGGCGATAAGGACAGACAGCGAGACCTGTTGGGTGTCTGAAAGACTGAGCCAATATAGTTTTGCGTAAGACTGTTTGCAGAAATTGGAAAACAGTATGGTATGATTGGTTTTATTACCAATATAAATCCTGCTGAGTCAAATTAATCTCTCTACAACCGGTCTGATTTAAATATAGATAATGATATAAAATTCACAGCATATATTTTATGTATTTTTTCGTGGGGGAAAATTATGTATAAGGTTTTTTTGGTGGAAGATGAAATTGTCATACGGGAAGGTATTAAGAACAAAATTCATTGGGAAGAAGAAGGATTCAAAATTGTCGGGGATGAAAGCGACGGTGAACTGGCTTATCCGATGATAATAAGGGAACAGCCGGATATCCTGATTACGGATATTAAAATGCCGTTCATGGACGGTCTCGAGTTAAGTAAATTATTAAAAAAAGATATGCCCAAATTGAAAATTATTATAATTAGCGGATATAGTGATTTTGGATATGCACAACAGGCTATTGATATTGGCATCAGCGAATATATGCTTAAGCCGGTAACGTCTACTAAGCTGGTGGCTGCAGTGAAAAATGCAGCTGCCGCAATTGAAAAGGAGCGGAAGGAAAAAGGGATACTGGAACAGTATCAGCTTTTGGTTTATCAGAAACAGGGCGAAAAAAGAAAGGGCTTTTTTGATGCCTTAGTCAGCGGGAAAATGTCTCTTTCACATATTATTGCACAGGAAGAAGAGCTTGGAATCAATATGATGGCAAGTGTTTTCTGCGTATTGCTGTTTCAATTCAAAGTACAGGAGGATATGTACGAATATTCGAATGAAATAGTGGAATGCGAAGCAAGAATGATGCAGGAACTCAGGCGATTTCCTGACATAAAAGTATTTGAACGTGGTACGGATGGCTGGGCATTTATCCTTCTGGGCGAAAATGAAGTGCAGATTAATGAATTGACCCGGGAACTATGCAATTTATTAATTGGCATAAGTGAAGGCAAAACACATTATTTTGGCGGAATTGGCCGGAGTGTTCAGCGTGTCCGTGATCTGCAGCAGTCCTATCTCGATGCTAACAGTGCTTTTTCGCTGCGCTATTTTCAAAGCAAGGATCAGTTCTTATCTTTTAATGATGTGAGTAATATTAAGGCGCAGATAGGAAACCGGATTAATGTCAGCGATTTGAATCTTGAGAAGCATGACAGGAATCTATTGGAGGATTTCCTCAAAAGGGGCACTTTACAGGATGTTGATGGATTTGTTGACAGCTATTTTGACGGATTCGGTACCAACGCTATGAGTTCAGCCCTTTTTCGGCACTACATTATATTGGATGGATGTTCCGTTATCATGAAGTTCATTAAGTCTTTTCATTACCCAAAGGAAATGATAGACAACAGCCTTAAGAGCATGAATTGTGTTGCTGATCAGCTTTCGAGCCTGGAGAACTGCGGTACGTTTTATAAATCGATACTGAAGGAAGCAATTGATCTGCGTAATAAGAACAGTCAGAAAAGATATGCCGGTCTTATCGAACAGGCAAAAGAATATATGCATCTTAAATTTGCTTTGAGTGATCTTACGCTGGATAAGGTGGCATCTACGGTTAATGTCAGCCCCAATTATTTCAGTTCCCTTTTCAATCAGGAAACCGGGATGACCTTTATCGAATATCTGACGGATATCCGTATGGAGAAGGCGAAGGATTATTTAAGGTGTTCGGGCAGAAAGATTACAGAGATTGGAATTTTAGTAGGATACCAGGATTCACATTATTTCAGTTACATATTCAGAAAGACACAGAATTGTACACCTTCGGAATACAGGCTGCAGGGTAAATGCGAAGAATGATAAATGATAATATTAAAAAACCGGTCAAATACCCCTTAAGGCTGAAGCTCTCGATCGTGGCAGCCGTCATCATCATACCGATGATTATTCTCTCGGTTTACCAGATTACGGCTCTCCATACATATAGTACAGCCTATGATACGATTGTTCGAAGGATTACTTCGGCTAATAATTACAACCTCAATTTCAAGGATGAAATGGACGAGAGCATGTATAAGATTGTTGTAGAAGCGGAAACCTTTGAAACCGTTGATAAAAACAGTGATCTTAAAAATCCGTATACACTGATAGAAGACGCAAGAGTTAATTTTACGAATCTGCGGGAGATCACATCGAGCCGGGAAAGCCTTGACTGGATTAACCGTATTCTTCTTAATCTTGATACCCTGGAGGCCAGAATCAATGAAATACGTGATAATCAGAAGCAGTCGGGCTACTATGAGAAAAATCTTGAAATGCTGGAATCCGATATCTATATTCTGACAGAGCTGTTTCAGGAAGAAATCCAGTATTATATTTATTATGAAACCCGGAATTTTGAAGAGATAAGACAGAATCTTAATGAGCAGGTTACAAATGTCATTGTCACAATGATCGTGGCATTATCTTCCATTATTATTGCATCCGTTGTGGTTAATATCCGTGTAACAGACAGCATTACAAAGCCAATCAGGGTGTTATGCGATAAGACAGCGCTGGTAGCCAAGGGAGATTTTACAACGAGGACAGTCTGTGAGAATCATGATGAATTGTCTACATTATCCGATAGTTTTAATGATATGGCATTCAAATTGGAACAGCAGGTTAGAAGCATCATGCTCGAACAGGAAAACTTAAGGCATATGGAATCAAAACTTCTGCAAGCACAGATTAATCCTCATTTTCTATATAATACATTGGATACAATTATATGGCTGATAGAAGGAGAAAAAAATAAAGAAGCAATCGATATTGTTGTCTCCCTTTCTGAGTTTTTCAGGATTGTTGTGAGTAAAGGAAGAGATTTTATTACAATTCGCGAAGAGGAAATACACATAAAAAGTTATCTGCAGATACAACAGTCACGATATCAGGATATTCTCGATTATGAGATTCATATCCCGGAAGAGCTGTACAAATATCAGATTTTGAAGATGACCCTGCAGCCGCTCATTGAAAATTCCATATACCATGGCATTAAAATGTTAAGGGCAAGAGGGAAAATAACGGTAACCGGTGAAATAATCGACGAGATCATCTGCTTCCATGTGATTGATAACGGAATAGGAATGGATGAAGAAGAGTTACATGCTTTAAAGAAAGAAATTGAAATGCCGGTCAGCGAGCAGAGTACCGGTTTTGGTCTTGCAAATGTCAATAAGCGCATTAAATTGAATTATGGGAATATGTATGGACTTGAGATACAAAGCAAAAAAGGGGAAGGCACAGATACCATAATAAGAATTCCGGCGAGACTGGCGGAGAATGAGCGAATAGAGGTAGGATATGAATAAAATATTCAAAATCATGGTATGTGTTTTCTTTGTTGGATTGATCGTGCTTGCCAGCTGCAGCCTGAGTCCGTTGAAAGACCTCCAAAACAATGAACCCGAAAACACGGATAAAATTGATTCCAACCTGATTATTGTCGGTTTCTCCCAGCTCGGTTCTGAATCAGACTGGCGTACGGCAAATACGAAATCCATTCAGAACGCTTTTGTACAAAAGAATGGATTTTCGCTGATTTTTTCAAATGGAAGGCAGAGTCAGGAAAATCAGATTAAGGATATCAGGCGTTTTATTTTCCAGCAGGTTGACTATATTTTAATTGCCCCGGTAACGGAAACCGGATGGGATACGGTGCTGGCGGAAGCAAAGGAAGCAGGTATTCCGGTAATAATTGTGGATCGTATGATAGATACAAAAGATGATAGTCTTTATGTCGCATGCGTGGGCACGGATAAATATGAAGAAGGCAAAAAGGCAGGGCTGTGGCTGGAAAAATATCTGGCAGAACAAAAAAACGAGGCTGCTGCATCGGGAACGGAACCTTTACCGGAAGAAACAGCATCGCAGGCGGAGAATGGACAGAATACGGATAGCGTTAATATCGTTGTCCTTGAGGGTACGGTGAATTCAACGGCTCAGATTGGACGTTCGCAGGGGTTTGCGGATATAGCCGGTCAGCATAAGGACTGGAAAATTTTAGCACATGAGGACGGTGATTTTACCAAAGCAAAGGGGAAGGAACTTATGGCTAAGTATTTGAAGGAATTTGATGATATTGATGTCCTGGTTTCACAAAATGATGATATGACATTTGGTGCCATAGAGGCAATTAAAGAAGCCGGATTAACCTGCGGGGTCAACGGTAAGATCAAAATCATTTCCTTTGATGCGGTATCAGAGGCCTTTGATAAGATGGAAGCCGGATTAATTAATGCAGACATTGAATGTAATCCTTTACAGGGGGAACTGATTGCCCGGATAATAGAACGTATGGAAAAAGGGGAAACGGTTGATAAGGTATCCTACGTGGAAGGAAAGGTTTTTGAAGCGGAAAAAGCCGCAGTAGAACGTATTGGAAGGAGTTACTAGGAATTCTTTTCATTGGGATGCATTTGAAACTGTTGCTTTTCGATTCATATTAAACTGTCAAATGTTATAAATTACTCCGGAAACGTAAAAAAACAAACATAATTCATAGGAATCTTAACCAAAAACGAATTGAAAAAAAACACAGTAAAAAAAACGACAAAGACAGGATGAATTTCCGTATTTCTATGCGCTTAAGTTTAATATACTTCACCTACATATATACAAATCAAACTAGGTAAAAATGTAGGAGGAGATGTCTATGAAAAAATTCTTATCTTTCGTTCTGGCATTAACACTTGTTTTCTCGCTTGCAGCATGCGGCAAGGCAGCCACTGGGACGACTACAGCCAAAGCAGACAAAAAAATCGTTGTTGGTGTTGTGCAGACAAACGCGAACGAGTCAGACTGGCGTACTGCCAACACGAAGTCTTTCAATGAGGCTTTCGCGGCAGCGGGCTTTGAGATGAAGATGGTTTTCGGTGAGGGTGACCATGCTAAACAGATTTCACAGGCACAGCAGCTCATTCAGCAAGAGGTTGACTATCTTGTCGTCCTCGGACTTCAGTCGGCAGGCTGGGAAGATGTAGCAAAAGCCGCTAAGGCAGCCGGAATACCCTTTATTATGGCTGACCGTAAACTTGATTTGTCAGAGGATCTTTACACCGCGATGGTCTGCTCCGATTTCGGAGCTGAAGGAACTAAGGCTGTTGATTGGCTGAAGACGCAGGCACTTGCTTCTTACAACATTGTTGTACTTGGCGGCGACACAGGATCTTCCGCTCAGCTCGGCCGCTCCAAAGCTATTGAAGACGGCGCAAAGGCAAACGGCTGGAATATCGTATTCAACCAGAACATGAAGGGCTGGGACGAGACTCTTGCAAAGCAGGCCGTTGCTGATCTAATCGCTTCCGGAACGAAATTCAACGTTATATACGCTGAAAATGACAACATGGCTCGTGGTGCCTGTGCCGCTATGGACACTGCCGGTATTACATACGGCAAGACCGGCGACGTAAAAGTTATCGCTTTTGATGCCAACAAATGGGCACTTCAGAACGTTCTCGACGGCAAATTCAATCTTGACGTAGAGTGCAATCCTCTCCATGGTCCTCGTATTGTTGAACTCATTAACAAACTTGCCGCCGGCGAGAAAGTTGATAAGAATGCCTATGTTAAAGAGGAAATGTTTGATACTTCCACTATTACAAAAGCCATTGTTGATGCACGTACTTATTAATTGAGTAACCGGTTCTGTAAAAACCAGCGGATTTGAGCTGGTAATCAAGGGTAAGATATTGTTCAGAATGCGCGGCGCCGAGTATGTGAATACTGTTCGCAGATCTTGGCGCCGTGTATTTGTTAAGTTACAGGAGTAACAGGTTATTGTCCGGATGTCGTATCTGAACGGAGGTTTGAGTATTAATACTATGAAAGACACAGTACTTACAATGCGGAATATTCATAAAAGCTTTCCTGGTGTACGGGCTTTGCGAAATGTGGATTTTACTTTATGTGAAGGTGAAATCCACGCTTTAATGGGCGAAAACGGTGCCGGAAAGTCCACCTTAATTAAGGTTTTGACCGGAGTCTACTCAAAGGATGAAGGTGAAATCCATATTAAAGGAATTGATAAGCCTATTCATATCAAAGCGCCTCAGGAAGCACAAAAACTCGGAATAAGCACGGTATATCAGGAAATCACATTGTGCCCGAACCTGACGGTTGCCGAGAATCTGTTTATCGGCAGAACCAATGATGTATTCGTCGATTGGAAGAAGAACAACAACAGGGCAGATAGTATTCTCAAAGGTCTGGGGATATCGGCGAAGCCAACTCAGCAATTATCAAACTGCTCCATAGCGGTTCAGCAGATGGTGGCAATTGCCCGTGCCGTTGATATGGAATGTAAGGTGCTGATACTTGACGAGCCTACCTCATCGCTGGATGAACAGGAGGTTGCCAAGCTGTTCACACTGATGCGTGAACTCAGGGACAGAGGGGTAGGCATTATCTTTGTAACCCATTTCCTTGATCAGGTATATGAGTTATGCGATAAAATTACGGTTTTACGAGGCGGCGAACTTGTCGGGGAATATCAGATTAAGGAATTGCCAAAGGTCGAGCTTGTTGCCAAAATGATGGGCAAGGAACTTGAGGTTTTGGCTGAAATTCAAAATGATGCACTATCGATCCGCGGTGACTCGAAAGAAATAATCATCGAAACGGAAGAACTTGCGAGCATTTCCGGAATAAAGCCATTCAATTTCAAAGCGTACAAGGGAGAGGTAACGGGCTTTGCCGGCCTGCTCGGATCCGGCCGCAGCGAGTGTGTTCGTGCCATTTTCGGTGCAGACAGGGTCATGAAAGGCAAGTTACGGATTAGAGGCGAGAATGTAAGCATTACATCGCCGATAAAGGCTATGAAGAAAGGAATCGGATATCTGTCTGAGGACCGGAAACGGGACGGAATTATTGGTGATTTGTCAGTCCGTGAGAATCTCATACTTGCGCTGCAGGTTATGCGGGGCTTCTTCAAACCGTTCACAAATGCTCAGTCGCAAGCCTTTGCCGATGAGTACATCAGTCTGCTCGGCATCAAAACCCCTTCGGCGGATACCCCCATTAACTCGTTATCCGGAGGAAATCAGCAGAAGGTTATTCTTGCCCGCTGGCTGCTCACTCATCCTGATTATCTTATTCTTGACGAACCGACCCGGGGAATTGATATCGGCACAAAAGTGGAAATTCAAAAACTAGTGCTGAAGCTTGCTTCCGAGGGTATGAGTATCACATTCATTTCGTCTGAGATTGAGGAGATGCTGCGTACCTGTTCCAGACTGATTGTAATGCGTGACCTGTATGTAGTTGGTGAGTTAACAGGTGAGAATATGACACAAAATAAAATAATGCATACCATAGCGGGGAGTGTAAGTTAAATGTCCAGAAACAGTAACAGACTTGATACTGACCGTTCTGTATCAGTTTTTAAAGCTATTATCAGGCACAGATTGTTTATACCCATTGCGTTTCTTGCCGTTCTTTTGTTACTCAATGTGTTCATCAATCCGGGTTTCCTGACGATCGGCATGGGCAGGGACAGTAACGGTAATCCTGTCCTGGTGGGAAATATAATTAATATTCTGAACAATGCGACTGAGCTTGTCATTCTTGCCATTGGAATGACTCTGGTTACTTCCTCTTCCAGAGGTCAGGACATCAGCGTAGGCGCTACGGTTGCAATTGTAGGCGGAGTGATTATGCGTGTTCTGTGCGGGAGCGAAACCCAGCCGTCCCAATTGCATGCACCGATCATCGTTGCACTCTTACTCGGCTGCCTTGCCGGTATGGCCTGCGGAGCCTTTAACGGTATTCTTGTCTCAAAATTCAACATACAGCCGATGGTTGCAACGCTCATCCTTTTTACGGCAGGCCGGTCGATAGCATCTATGGCTATGGGGGGGCTTAAGCCCAAAGCTACCGTTTCATTTGGGTATTACGGCAACTTTATTCCGGGATTTCCCATTCCGACGCCAATACTTATTACGATCGCTGTTATTGTGGTAACTATTATTGTGCTCAAAAAAACGAATCTTGGCCTATATACACGGGCAGTAGGTATTAATGATAAAGCCTCGAGCCTGAACGGTCTCAATCCTGCGCGGATTAAGTTTTTGACATTTGTTATTTTGGGTCTTTGCGTTGGTATAGCCGGTTTTGTGCAGTCAAGCAGAGTACAAACTGTTAATCCGTTTACAATAGTGCCCAGCATTGAAATGGATGTTATTTTAGCAGTCGCCCTTGGCGGCAATTCACTCGGCGGCGGTAAATTCAAAATGACAGGCTCGATTATCGGAGCGTACACCATCCAGACTCTGACCTCAATGCTGACTACGCTTAACGTAAACACAAATGCCGTTCCGGTCTTCAAAGCCGTGATCATTATTGTACTTGTAGCCATCCAAACGCCGGTCTTCAAAAGTTTTTTTGCCAGTAAAGCCTCTTTTTCCAAGTTGACTGCAGGCAATGGAAAGGAGCGTGGCTAGTATGCAATTTTTGAGTAAAATGCAAAGTGCCGACGGCATCGGAGGGATTCGGAACAAGCTGAAACGCAGAGAATCACTGACTGATACAGCTTTCCTTTTAACAATTACTGTTTCACTGTTTGTTGCAATCTATGCACTCGCCATTGTCTTCCTGGGAGATAAAGGCTTCAGCAAGATCCAGATGTTCTTCAACCTCTTCAACGAAAACGCCGCGTTGATCGTTATAGCCTGCGGACTTTCGATTGTTATGATAGCAGGCAGCATTGATATCTCCGTAGGAGGTTCAACCGCACTTATTTGTACGGCCTGTGTCGTTTGCCTTAACAAATATAACTTCAACTTTTTTACAACGCTCATTCTGGCCCTGGCAATCGGTCTTGCGTTCGGTACGGTGCAAGGGTTTCTTATTGCATATATGGAGATGCAGCCCTTTATCGTGACTCTGGCAGGCATGTTCTTAGGCCGGGGGTTAGTTGCCCTGATAGAAGTCAATCAAATACAGGTCGCTAATAAGGGTTTTGAGGCTTTGTCAGGTGCGCGGATACAGATTCCCTTTTTAGGCGATATCAATAAAAAAGGCATATTCATCCAGTCACAACTGGAATACGGCGTTATCGTGGCGCTAATTATCGTCTTTGTGATGATCCTGCTTCTCAAGAAGACAAAAATCGGACGCAGTTTTTACGCTGTCGGCGGGAATGCACAAAGCGCCCTGATGCTTGGTATAAACGTCAGGAGAACCAGGTTTAATGCCCATTTGCTTTGTGGCCTGCTTGCAGGTATCGGCGGCTTCCTATACCTTTTCCACACCCGGTCCGGCTCTGTTCAGCAGGCAACAGGCCTTGAAATGGACGCTATCGCTGCATCCATTATTGGCGGAACACTCTTGACCGGCGGCGTAGGTAATATCTTCGGTACTTTATTCGGCGTATTAACAACCGGAATCGTATTACTGGTTGTTACCGCAATAGGCAGCCAGGATCCGTGGTGGCCGCAGATCACACGCGCGGGAATGCTCTGCTTCTTTATTGTGCTTCAGAGTATCATTTGCTCGCGGAAGAAGAAGCTATGAGGCGCAAAATGTCTTTCGCCTCGATTTAGCGAAGCACAAAATATTACTTGCCTCCTTAATGTTCAGAGGAAAGGGAATTATCTGTTGTTGATAATTTTCTTTCCTCTGTTTTTTGTTGTGTAAAAATTCACTGAAGACAGTGCACATAGACACTGCCATTTTTGTTTGCTGAAGAATTGTTTTCAGAACATCACACAGTCCGATTATCGTCACTTAGGAAAACTGAGGTCCGAAATAACCGTATCGACTTCTTCGCGCATTTTTACAGCGTCGGCTTCCGGAAGTTCATTGACGTTGACCCAGGCATCGATCATTACATCGTCGATGAAAATGCTGACTAAATATTCACTTGAACTGCCCTGGACGATCATCTGGTAGGTATCCGTACTGTAGTAATCTAAATACGTGCTGTATACGCCGGTGACGCCCAACAAATAAAACCAGTCTGCGTAGTTCTTGTCGGGTATCGGCCTATAGTCCACTTGAAAATTAAGATCGTCGGACTCCCCGTGGAAATAGCCTTTCTTATTGGGAGACTCATACGCACTGTATCCGCGTTGGGTGAGGTAATCTAGAAAGGCAGCGGAGGACCCGAGCACAGCATCCTGCGGCCAGGTGATTTCCTGTTGATTCAATGTCATGCCGGGGAAAGGAATCCCCAGATTAACCATAGAAGTGAAGAAGTTCTGCAATCGCTGAGCTTCCACATAGATTTTGGCGTGAATGACGCTTTTTCCGGAAAGATAACTTACAAGAAAATAGTCGTCACCGGCCAAATTTCCCGCGTCGTAAATTACTAGAGCGGAATCAGTATATCTCGTTTCCAGCGGTACGGCCGTCGAATTCGTCTTCTCGTAATCATAGTACCAACGTACGGCAAATTGACAGACGTTAAGATTCGCAGCCGCTTCTGTCGGAAATGTTCCGCAGGTGATAGTGTCCTTGCCGTCCGGACTCACTGCCATCCATCCTGATACATAAGACTCATCGGCTATCCCTGCAGCTTCCAGAACAGAGTATCCTGAATCCGTGAAAACGGCTTCAAAATTACTGACATCAACCGGAGCCGTCGTTTTATAGTCAGCAGGAGACCTATAGCTGAAGGGATTGGAATCGCCATACAGTGCAAGAACTTCCCGGAAGCTTACTTGTTTGCCGCCGACATCAATGAACCAGTTATCATACCGCGCATCGAGCGTAATGGTTGTTTCGGCAGGCGCACTCGTCGCTGCACCTGGTGTAGGTGCTGTGGGTTCCGTGGTGGTCTCGGCGGATGCAACTGAGGTGGCAGCGGATGTATCCATCGTGTTTTCTGCGGAAATCTCATCCGCTTTTCCGGAGTTCCCGGCCTTCAACGGATTCAGAATCAGCCCAACGACAACACACACAACAACGACAGCGGAGCCGAGAACAATCCAGAGGGCCGGCTTCCTGCAGCGCAGGACATTCCTGATACGACCCTTGATGTTTCCTCCGCCAAAAGCCAGCGGCGTCGCGTGCAGGAGGTTACGGCCTGTTGCCAGGGAAAGAAGCGAAGCGGAATAATTTTTCCTTATATCGTAGCCGAGATCCCGGATGACTTTCTCGTCGCAGGACATCTCCATATCACGGCTCATGAGAGCAAAGGCGAGCCAGACAAGAGGATTAAACCAGTGGACGCAGGTTATTGCAAAAAAGATAATTTTCACGGCATAATCGCCTCGGCGAATGTGAATCTGCTCATGCCGCAGGATATATGTCCGGTCAGAATCCTGTAAACCCGCCGGCAGATAGACTGCTGGACGAAAAATACCGAGTACAAATGGCGACGATATGGACGAGGATTCGAAAATATTCTTTTCGACATGCAAGGAAAACTTGAGCTGACGCTTTAAGTGTCTGTAAACGCCCAGATTATAGGCGGCGAGGGCAGCCATACCAGTTACCCAAATGATGGAAAGGACGAAAGGAACAGAAACCGATCTATCTTTCACTGTAAGGATCGCGCTTCCTTGATCTGAAGCCGATTTTGCCGCACCTGCCGCAGTCTGCACTATAGGGCTCTTGTCGTCTGTGGGAACCGTAAGAGGGTCCTTGGATATTTCATTGGAAAGCGATGGCGCATACTTTGCTGTCTGTGCATCTTCCTTGCTGAACCACGACACAACGCTTTGGCTGTTGATGGATTGAGGTACCAGGCTTATCGGGCTTTCCGCCATCAGAGGAAAGGCCAAACGTACAAAGACGGCAATCCACAGAATATAGGAAAAAACTTTCGGGGACTTTCGCAGGAGAAGTCGAATCAGAAGAACAATGACGATGCAATAACTGGAAAGAAGGCTCATGTCCAAAAGGCGTAAAAATACGGATTCCATCATTTGTCCTCCCCATACTCAGCAATCATCTTCAGTATTTCATCGATATCCTTTTTGCTGTATTTTTTTCTGGGCACAAAAGATGCAAGGAAGCGAGGAAGGGATCCACCGAAATTGGTCTCGACGAAGCGCTCGCTCTGGACACGTGTATATTCTTCTTTGCTGATCAGGGATGTAACCGTAGCATCCATGTTCTGAAACAACAGCTGATTGCACAGCTTCTTCAAAAACGTATAGGTCGTCGATTTCTTCCAGCCGAATCGATCGGTACAAATCCTGACTAAATCACCGGATTTCACCGGCTCATGACTCCAAATTAAATCGGCAAACTTTCTTTCGCAGTCTGTCAGATTGTAGTCCGGCAAGTTATTGTCAGCCATATCAACACCCTCCCGCTATGGGTCGGTGTTTTACCGACCCTGTTTAGAGTCTATAAGTTACCGACCCATTTGTCAAGATCAATTTATGATATTTTTAATATTTCATCATATTTATTTAATAGTGTTATTGAGCCGCTATATCTTTGCTCAAGACGAAATGATACTGTTACAAAAAAGGGAAGGTGTTTATATGTTGACAGGCCGCGAAATGCCCGGTGAATATGGATGCAGTATCAGACTATTGTCAGGCGATGATGAGGCTGACCTGCAGGACTTGTGCGAAAGATGCTCAGACTTTTCGGAACTGGTTGAAGGCCGGCCGCCTGAAAAAGATGCGGGACACAGCATCCTGTTTGATTTGCCGCCTGATAAAGAGCTGACAGACAAATTTGTATTCGGAGTGTATAAGGGGAATGACGTTCTAATTGCAGTTATTGATGTGATTAAAGATTATAGGACCCCCGAAGAATGGATGCTAGGCCTGCTGATGATTGCTCCAAGTGAAAGGGAAAATGGCCTGGGAAGAATGCTTCATGATTTTATAAAAGCCCGGGTCCTGGAAAAACATGGCAAGGCATTAAGAATTGGAGTAGTGGAGTCAAACCACAGGGGATATAGATTTTGGTGCAAAATGGGATATGTTGAAACGGACAGAGTGGAAATGACTTATGGAAAGAAAACACACATGGTAATAATTATGAATATATTTCTTTAATAACGGGAGTATCCATCCAAAGGGAATCGGTAGAAATGATAATCTTCACACCTGCCCTAACACCTGCCCTAACACCTGATACAGCAGTCGATACAGTGTCTATGCGTCATCGGTTTTAAGATTGATGCATGCTCCGATTTTTCCAGGTATTTCTGATAGGCAAATTCCATTACACGCAGTCAGGCATCGGTGACTTCTTTGCTTATATGGGTCTGTGGATTGTTTTCGCACAGGGAGGCGTGCTTCGACCCTTATCCAGGAAATTCTCACCTGCCAAAATCCTTACCTATTTCATGGACGGACAAAGCAATGATAATTCATTCCTTATGTCGCTGGGGCTCGGAATATCCCTGATATCCTATTCAGCAAATGCCTCGGTCATGTAAACTGCAGATATGACGGAACCGTGATCAACAGTGATCATATAGACAGCCTCGCGCCGTTCGTCGAGTATATATCCGTATTTCCGGGAAGATTGATCACATTATAGTAACAGAGTAAAATAGTAACAGAGTAAATTGGAGGCTGATGAAACGAATGACAGAAATATAGAGGATAAGTATGTCAAAAGCAAGAAAGATGCTAAGTGACTGGAACGCACCGCATATTCAGTCGCTTATAAAACTAATTGAAACGCAGAGTAAAGAAACGCTTGCGATTTGGGCTGTTGATTATTCAGAGCAGATTATTTTGCCTCTGTGGAACAAGCACTATCCGGATGACCTGCGTCCGCAAGCCGCGTTACAGGCCGCCCGTGAATGGCTGTCAGGTACAATTAAGCTGCCGGCTGCGAAATCGGCAATCCTTGCATGCCATGCGTCCGCACGTGAAGCAGATGGAAATCCTGCTGCACAAGCGGCGGCGAGGACAATAGGCCAAAGCGCATCAACTATCCATTCAGCACGGCATTGTATCGGGCTTGCCTTTTACGGAGCAATAGCGGTCGCTTACGACCGGCTCGGGACTGATGCGCCGTGGGGACAAATAGAAATGTGCGCTGCCGAAGAGTGCGGACGTATGGAAGCCTCACTGCGTGCCTCTGCCGTCGAGAACGAGGCAAACCCGGCGAAAATCGACTGGAAATGCTGACTTTGCCCAGCGGTTAATCTTTACTTAAAGGACACACCAAACGCATACATATGTGTTTGACAAATTCCTTCCCGTGTATATCTTTACAATTTCCCTCTGCTTTGTACCATTCGCATTGTTCGCAAACTTTAGTATTCATATATATTTCCTCATTTTAATGCTGTTAATCAGATGCAAAACGAAATTATCTTGCATATTATATTTGCCTGAAACAAGACAGGGCCGTGATCGAACGATCTTGTTTCTACTGCTACCGTACCATTTTTCCCAGGCATTCGACAAGACCATTTCGTATGACAAAATCAACAAAAAACGTTTCGCGCTTCATGCAGGTTATAGGGATTTTACAGAACGGTTATTGATAAGGTGACGTAATTTGCTACTTGATATTCTGGGTAATAAAGGCACTGACCTGGTCTATTGGTATGATCAGATTAATATCTTCATAATCCTGGTTGACCGGCGTTATTCCGGCAGTAGGAACGCCTATCATTTTGCCGCTAAGTGTAAACAGGCATCCGCCGCTGTTGCCCGGATTGATAGGGGTATCCGTCTGGATATAGTTGGCTCCGGAGTAAGAGCGCAAGGCCGATATAATACCCGAGGTGAATGTTGCCGGCCCGGAAAGGTCTGTTCCTGCAGGGAACCCCATTGCGCAAACAGCTTCACCCACCAATACATCATCCATGGTACCTAACGGCATAGTTGGAAAATCGGTTCGCGTGGAAGTGAGCTGGATAATAGCAAGATCCTGATTTGCATCCGCTGCCACAACCGCAGCAGGGAGGACCGTTCCGTCCTTTAGCGTCACACTGATTTTCTGTGCGCCATTGATAACGTGGTTGTTTGTCAGGGCATATCCCCGTTTGTCTATCAAAGTGCCCGATCCTGAAGCAAGACCTCCTGATACGGTGACATCAATTCTGACAATGGCTGGTTCGACTTGCGGTACAATACTTTCGAAAGAGGCCGCAGCCGGGCCCTGGGGACCTACAACGCTGCCGGCATCAATTGTCTGCCCGTTGGAAAGAGTCAGGACAAGATGACCGGTACCATTGATTGTTGCACTTGATATATCGACACCGGCAGGACCTTGCTGTCCGGCAGAGCCGTTACAGCCGCCTAATACGAAAATTGAAATTGCAGATATAAGCAGCAATAAAGCCAATTTACCTGGATTTTTCATACATCTGACTCCTTTAAGCAATAGACTGTTGTTTGTTAGAATATTGTTTTGATTTCGATATGTATGCCTTAAACCAGCTTCAGTATAACATCATTTCTGACCTGTTTTCAGATAATTTGACGTGCCAATATGGACCGGATAAGCGGTATAATTTTGACATCAGATACTGTTATGAAGTCAGTCTGCATTTCTGTATGGGCTTTGGAAAAGCACGGAGGAATACAATGAAAAAACTGATTAAAAATAATGTGTACTGGGTAGGCAAAATTGATTGGGAACTTGAGTCTTTCCATGGCGCCGATTATTTTATTAACCATGGTTCAAGCCAGAATGCTTACCTGATAACGGAACAGTGCATCAGGCAGAACAAAGTTACCGCGGCGATATGCGGAGCGACCGCAGCACTCGCACAGAATGGACTTCTGGATACTAGGCGGCATACAAGCAATGATCTGGGGTACCTCAAAATGGTATGTCCTGGTTATCGCGGTGAAAAGTACTATAAAAATGAACCCGCTGTTACTGACGGGAAATTAATCACGGCAGCGGGGGTGGCCCCGCTGGAATTTGCCGTGCATGTTTTGAAAGCACTGGATGTGTTTTCGCCCGCAACCTTAGATGCCTGGTATCAGCTCAATAAGACTCACGGGGCTGAACACTTCTATGAGTTAATGCAGTCAATACAATGAGAATAGATAGAAAACCAAATGAATCGGGTCCATGCTGATTTGCCTGTTTCCCATACATACATGTGAAACCCGACTTCAAAACAAGTAATCAGCGGGGCAATTATATTAGCCGATATAATGGAAATGCCGGATCTTTTCCAGAGAAATTATTTTGAAATTTTGCCTGCTATTTTCCGGGTCTTGAGGAAAGCTTTGAATTCATCCTTGTTTGGCATGCTGTTTATGACCCGCGCAGGAAAAATAAGTGAAAGCCCCGGATGCAGGTAAATTAGCAGGCCGGTTCGGAGTATTTTGATCCTTTCAATTGTATTCCAGAAGTATTCTGCATGCCCGTTCCTTGTTTTTATGACGACTCTGTCCGCGAAAAAAGACGCGGTTTCATCCTGCCCACGTGTAGAATCCGTTCTGGCTGATTTCAGCGCTGCTTTTCGGAATATTCTAAACATTCTGAATATAAAATATAAATCAATCAATATAATAATTGTCAAAATAATTGGATTATGCAAGGATAACCATATCTCCATTCCAAATAGAAAAGCAAAAAAAGCAACCAATATTCTGAAACTATTGCTGAATCGAAACATGCTGAGGCTTAAAACCACAGATTCTTTTTCCTCGATATGGTACGTAATAGAATATAAGCAGTCTTTCTGATCCGGTAAAGGAACTGTGTCATCGCAGGATTCAGCTGTCTTTGCATCCGGTTTGGAAAGACCCAAGGGAATGCCATTAAATGACCATTTCGAGGCGGGCATATTAGAGGAAACGATACTCCTGAAGTCTCGGAGCTGCTGCGCATTTTCAAAGCATCGCCTTGGCATTATAAATTTTTTGGAAGAAGATACTTCTATGATAAAGCACGAAGAGCATTCTGCCAGATGATATATCTCCTCCCAGTGCAGCATGCTGTTTTCGGTTTTTGATTCATCGGTTATACCTGCCGCCGAAAGGACATATGTGTGCAGCATCTGCCTGCTGTAATCTTTGCGAAAGATGCCAAGGTTATTTTTGATAGTGCTGTTTTTTGTTATTTTTGGTAATTGTGCAAAGTATATAAAAAATGTGAAATTAAAAATAAAAAGTAATGCCATAGGAATGGCTGTTTTAATAAAAATACCTCTCCCTAACAGGACAGAGATGATCACCCACAAAATAAAACCGAATATATCTATAATAGTAAATACAATAATTATGGACCGTCTGATTATCAGTGATTTTTTCTTCGCAAGTTCATTTGCATCGCAAATATCGCTGGCACTCGCCGCAACATCTTCTTCGGTCAGCCTGACGGGTACAGTAATTTCCATATAATCACCTTTCATAATATATATTCATATTACAATTATATAAACATAGATATATATCGGTGTCAAATTATTTGTGGAAAATAGCAGCATGAATCTAAGGGGAAAACCGTACAATTGATGGAAGAACGGATGATGCACTAAGGTCACCCAATCATCTCTTCCATCCTTTTTGACATTACTTTTGCACGTGCAAAATCCGTATCCTTTAGGGCCATTGCTATTTTCACTTCGACCGACTTCTTCTTTTGTTCAAGCTCTGAATCGCCCTGATCAAAATGGCTGGAATAAATCATTTTCTTGAAATTACGGATACTCATTCTGCGGACCGTTTTATCTTCGATGATTAAAACATAGTCCATGCAGTTCACGATTGAATAGAAATCGTGGGAAATCATAAGAATCGCACCGGTATATTCTTTTATGGCCTTCTCAAGAGAGATTTGCGAATAGGTGTCCAGGTGGCTTGTCGGCTCGTCCAGAAGGAGCAGGTTTGCTGTACCGGAAGAGATTTTCGCAAGCTGCAGGATATTTCTTTCCCCGCCGGAAAGAGTTGCAATCTTTTGGTCCATGGCCTCCCGGTCAAAGCCATAGTTTACGATATAGGATCGAATCTCATCAATCGTCTTGAATCCGGCATCAAAGAATTCTTCCTGTATTGTATTGGACTCGTTGAGCATTTCGCCGTGAAGCTGCGACAAATAGGCCATTTCTATGTCATTATTTATTTCAATGGCACAATTACTGTTTTGAAAAACTGCCCGGAGTAAAGTCGTTTTGCCGGTTCCATTCGGACCGATCAATGCAACTTTGTCAGTGGATTTGATGGTGAAGTTCACTTTTTCCAGAAGGATATCATCGAAGGCCGCGCTGTAATCTGTAACCTTTATGGCAATGGTTTCTTCGATTTTCTGCCCTGCAACAAGATTGATATCCGGTTGTTTCATATCGACATATGGTGCTGAAATTCGGGTCGCCTCTAATCTGTCCAGAATTTTTACCCTGGCTTTAAGCGCTTTCCCTTTGGAGGCTTCAGCATTGTTCGTTGCAGCCGATCTGAGTTTGTCGCTTAGCACGATGTTTCTTTCGATTTCTTCGGTATAGGCGGCAGACATTTCCTGCTGCTCGATTTTGCTCTGAAGAAGCGAGAAATTATAATCGGAATATTTTCCGTCAAATTCCTGGAGATCCATGTTTTCGAGGTGCAGAATTTTATTAAAACAGTGATTTAAGAGGTATCGGTTATGCGTAATGACCAGCATGATTCCTTTGTGCGTATTGATCAGGTCTTTCAGGGCCGCGAGGTTTTCAAAATCCAAAAACACATCGGGCTCATCCATTATGATTACATCCGGATTCGTCATCATTTCCTTAATGACTTGAATAAGCTTGAATTCCCCGCCGCTGAGTGCGGATACCATCAGGTCTTTATGCCTTGACAGGTTTGCCAGATTAAGTTTCCTGTTTATAATGCTTTCGAATTCATCCCCGTTCATGGCATCCAATTCGTCGGATACCTGCTGGTACTTTTCCAGCAAAGCATCAGTATCTGCCGTGTTTTCCATTTTCGTGCAGACAGATGCCAATTCTTTTTGAAGACGCAGGAATTTTTCCGCTGCATATTCGAAAACCGTCATTTCTTCTGTGCCGTCAGGTTGGGAGAACTGACTGACATACCCGATCCTGCAAGGGTGGGTAATCTCCAATGTCCCGGAAAACATGTATTTATCCGGATCCATAAGGATTTCTGCCAGTGTGCTTTTGCCGCTGCCGCTTGCGCCTGTGAATGCACAATGCTGGCCGTCTTCCAGCGTAAATGAAATCTTGTCATACAGGTCTTTTTGCGGAAAAGAATAGGAAAGGCTGTCAACTTTTATCATTGTCCCTCATATAACACGTACCATAAATTGTAATTATGGCTGTAAATAATTATTTTCTCTAATCATACCATAGAAACTAAGATAATGGATAGTGAAATGAAGTATCCATTGAGTGATACCACGCAGAGAAATGAATGATAAATATTCATATTAGAAATTAATGACAAATAAAGAGGATGAATAAGAATAGTGGTAAACTACTACAAGATAATTTGTTTGTGATATGTAAAGATGTCCATAGATATTCGGCTATGCCGACAAAAATGTTACATGAATAAACAGTCTGACAAACAGACTGTTTATTCGTGCATTACTTAAAATGAAAGAATATAATTATATTGGTAGGAAACAATATGAATGTTGCAGAAAGGTTATTTGGCAGAATATGAAGATATCCCAAAAAATTCTCACTTTTACTATTGCCATATTAATTTTTCTGATGGTCGCCGGGAATTATATTATCGGGGCTTTTTTTGATAATTATCTTCGTCTTGAGGAAGCAAAACAGATGCGCGTTATGGTGAATACTGTAGCGGGGCAGTTTCAGGATAAAGAGCTGCGGTACCAGGGCGCATTGAATGACTGGGCTCACTGGGATGATCCTTTTAACTATTTGAACGGCACAAACCCTGATTTTTTGAACATAAATTTGTCAAGCGACACTTTCCGCAATCTGGATACTAACATATTTATTATGATCGATAAAAATGGTGCTGCCTCAGACAAAAAATACTATGATCTGACCAATGATGCTTACGTGGACTTCCCTGAAGGGATCCTGACCGGTATCCAGGCATTCATGAAGACTGACGGATTCAATAATGAGTCAACATATGTGCTTGAAATTGACGGGCAGTGCTATATGGTTGCATTTTCTGAAATAACGGATCAGATGAAGCTTCATCCGGCAAACGGAATCATGATCTTCGGCAGGCTGATGGATACAGATGTTTTGACTGAAATTGAGAAAGAAACCGGATCCGACATTCTCATATCGACTGAAAATCAACTGGACAGTGATGCTGCCAAGGGGCTGTCACAAAAGGGAGCTTCGGACGGAGTGATCTATTTTGCTAAGCCGGATAAAACAGGAAATAGGATACTCGATTATTTGATTATTCAAAAATCAGACGACCCGGAATCCACAGTTGTATTAACCATTTCTAAAGTCAGGGAGTTCTATCTGGCAGGTGTTACACAGTTTCAAAATTTACAGTTGATCTATTCCATATTTATCCTGCTGATCTCCATATTCTTGTTCCTGTTGCTAAGAATATTTATATCGAATCCGGCCAGAAAGATGACGAAGGCGGTAATTTCAATAGATCTGACGAAAGAAAGATTGGATAAAATCGAAATCAGAGGTAAGGATGAGCTTTCGATTCTTGGCAGCTCGATCAACAACATGCTGAGCAAAATTGAAGCTACACAAAACGAATATAAAAACAGTCAGGAACGTTTGATCGCAGCCCAGCAAATGGCACATGTCGGAAGCTGGGAACTTGATCCGGATACAAAACAAATGTGGGCTTCTGAGGAATCCTTTAATATATATGGGATAGAGTTTACTTCCAAATATTTGCCGCTGGAGGTCGTACAAGAGAGCGTCTTCCAGGAATATCGTGCAATGCTGGATGCCGCAATGACCGGCTTGATTTTGAAGAATGAAAAATACGATGTGGAATACAAGATAAAAAAAGCAGATTCAGGCGAAGAATGCTTTGTTCATTCAAAAGCATTGTTCATTTCGGGGGAAAACAGCAGTCCCTCTAAAATTGTCGGAACCATTCAGGACATTACAGAACGGAAAATCAAGGAAGAAGAAATAAAATTCCTGAGCTATCACGACCAGCTTACAGGGCTCTATAACCGCCGTTTTTATGAAGAAGAAATAAAGCGTCTGGATACAAAAAGGAATCTGCCTTTGGCCATTATTATGGGAGATGTCAACGGGCTGAAGCTGATTAATGATTCCCTGGGTCATGCCATGGGTGATGAACTGCTGATGAAAGTTGCGGCGGCGATTACACTCGGCTGCCGGACAGACGATATTATTGCCAGGCTGGGAGGGGATGAATTTGTTGTACTGCTTCCCCGTACGACGGTTGATGTTGCGGAGCAGATTATCAAACGGATCCAGGACCTTCTGTCACAGGAAAAAGTCGGCAATATTGATATTTCTGTATCCTTTGGTTATGAAGCCAAGAATAATGAAGAAGACCAAATGCAGGCGATATTCAAAGCAGCAGAAGACTATATGTACAGGCATAAACGCGTTGAGAGCATGAGTATGAGGACGAAAACCGTACAGGTCATATTAAACACCCTTTATGAAAAAAGCAGAATTGAGCAACTGCATTCCATTAAGGTCAGTGAAATCTGTGAATCGATAGCAGTCAAGCTGAATCTTGATAAAGCTGAGGTTTACCAGATCAAAATAGCCGGGCTGATGCATGATATCGGAAAAATTGAAATCGACGAGACCATCCTGAGTAAACCGGGAAAATTGAATGCCCAGGAATGGAACGTAATCAGGAAGCACTCCGAAATGGGCTGTCAAATACTGAGCTCGGTCAATGAATTTGCGAGAATTGCGGATTACGTACTTGAACATCATGAAAGATGGGATGGGAAGGGTTATCCGAATGGCCTGAAAGGTGAGGCGATTTCACTGCCTGCAAGAATCATTGCAGTTGCCGACGCTTATGATGCGATGACAAGGAAAAGAACCTACAGCGCAGCTTTGAGTCAGGTGGAGGCAGTCAGGGAAATCGAAAAATGCGCAGGTACGCAGTTTGATCCACAGATAGTCAGGATATTCGTTGAAAAGGTTATACAAAAAGAGGCTGACTAAAGACGTGCACGATTGTACAGGAATTGGTTGTCTACAGCGAAAATATTGAGTGCTATTTTTTCATTCTGTACTGAGCGGGACTATATCCGCTAAATAGCTTGAACCGTTTACTGAAATGGAATGGATCCACAAAACCAACCTGCTCTGTAATGTTCTTCACCGGCAGCGCTGTATCACGCAGCAACTGCATAGCAATCATCATTCTGTATTCATTCAGATACTTGCTCGGGGTTGTCTGCAGTTGTTCCCGGAATATTTTTGTGAGGTACGCTGATGAGAATCCAAAAGTATCTGCTATTTGTGCGAGGTCAATTTGTTTTGAATAATTAGCATGCATGTATTCTTTTACCAGGGCGACTATTTCGCCTGGATTTTTGACTTCACCTGCTGCTTGAAGACTGCCGGTGCCTGCGACAAGTTCGTTTTGTATGCTGTGCAATGTTTTTTGCAATTCGAGAAGATTGATTGGCTTCAGGAGATAGTCACTGACATTGTTATGTAAGGCCGCTCTGGCATATTCAAAATTATCATACCCGCTGACTACTACAATTTTAATGAATGGAAAATTCTCTTTAACCAATGAAATGAGTTTTAATCCATCCATTATCGGCATCTTTATATCGGTGAATAAAATATTGGGCAGCAGTGAACGGACAAGCGCAAAACCATCTTCGCCATTATAAGCAACGCCGATAACTTCAAAATCGTCTTTCACTTTTTCAATATTATTTACTATGCTTTTTGCAATTAATTTCTCGTCCTCTACCACAACAACTGTAATTTTCTTCCTATTTATCATGCCAGCCCCCTATCGTTACGGATGCTCCGCCGCCTGCCGGATTTTCCAGTTTAAAAGTGATGTCGTTACTATTCAATATTTTCAATCTGATGTAGATATTCATGAGTCCCATACCCTTTATCTCAAGGGAAGGCAGCAGTCCGCTTTCGTCTATTTGTTGAATTTTTGCCTCGATATCATGTATCGTCTGCTGATCAAACCCGGGACCATTATCAATTACAGAAATGTAGTAAGTACTGTCAGTCATAAATCCCTTGATGATGATATGCCAGGGCGGCTTAATTGTAGTAGAAAATTTAATTGCATTCTCTACCAGAAGCTGGATGCATAATTTGGGGATTTTTACATCAAGCATCTCATCGGGAACATCAATGGAATAGGATAAATCATCCTGATATCTGATAATCATGCAAGTCAAATAATTCTCAGTATGGGACAGCTCGGTTTTAAGCGGCACAAGCTGATCAGAATCGGATGAAATATACCGCAGTAAACTTGCCATGGATTGACACATGATTACGATTTCTCCATCCATTCCTTCTTCAGCCATTGATTGAATAGCAGATATGGAGTTGTACAGGAAGTGCGGATTCATCTGGGATTGCAGTGCCAGCATTTTTGACTGCATTTCCTGATTCTGCAACAACATCTGGCGATTGATCGAGTCCCGTAGTTTTTCCTGCATATCAAAAAAACCGTCATTCAGTGAATTGAGTTCGAATATTTTCGAATGGATATTTGTCTTTTTGTGTTCCTGGTTCAACTTAAAGGATGTAACCTGTTTGAAAATACGATCAATAGGATTTGTAATATACCTTGCTGCAAAATAAGCAACAACCATACAAAAAAGCATCAATAACAAAGTTATTATTGCGGTGTTTCTGAAGTATTCCCACACATTCGTATACAAATTGGATTGCGGGAGTGACACGATTGTAGTAAATCCGGAAAAGTCTGATTTATTACAAGCAAGCACCTCTGTACCATTCCCGGATTTGATTGACTGTGTGGTATTTTCACTGTTTATAATCTTCTTTGAGATCTCAAAATAGGAACTATAATTATTATTGGTAATTGGGAAGACGAGGCTGCCGGTGGAATCAAATACATATATTTTTTCGCCGTAAATGGACTTGTGTGAGATTGCACTGGCAAAAACTGAATTTGCAGATTTCTTCGCCTCCGCAATGCCTTGAGGATTATTAAAAACATTATAGTAGACGCGTAGAAGCGAGATAAAAGACCGCTTGTATTCACCATTGTAAAATCGGGAAAGCCTGGGGTCCTCACCGGTGTCCTTGATAACTTTAAATCCGGATGCATCCATCACCTCCTGGTACCAGGGCATATCTTTTGTGACATTGGAATAATACCCGTTACTGATTCCTGATGCGAAAATTCCGTTATCAAGAGAGTATAGATTAATCTGATCCGCAGGGAACTCCGGCCCGATAATCGCAATGAGCAAATCACCAAGCATTCGGGTATTGTTAAAATAATCGTTCTCAGCTAAATCATTTACATTGTTATATTGTGCAAATGTTGATTTGACGATGTTTGAATAAGCTACATTCATTGTTACCATATTCAGCTGTTCAAGCTGACCGTCAATCGCGTCACCAATAGTAACTGCGTTTTGCGAAATATTCGCAAGCGTTTGTTTTTCTACTTTTTGAACTTCGAACACGATAAAATATGTATAGTATATCAAGCATGCTGTAATCAAGATGATTGCATATGTCAGGAACATGGAGGAGCGAATAGTCCTTGTTTTCACAGGAGCTCTCCTTTTTGGCTCAAAATAAGCCAATCAACAAAATAACTAAATTTTAGTTAAAAATATACATGCCGTTTGTGCGATTTTACATTCCAAGTCATTGCGTGTCTATATATCATTTGAGTCATACAGCATTTACATTCTACAAGACAAGGAAAATGAATGTCAACAAAAATCAAGGAGGGAAACATGAAAAGATTTTTACTGGTCGTTCTGGCAGCCGTTATGTTAACTAGTTCAGTTGCCTGTGCGAAAACAACGACTACCACAACAAAAACTCCGGCAACTGACGCCACAACGGCGAAAACCTCTGAAACAGCGGCAGCAACTACTGCAAAACCGAAGCAGGACATCACGATTACCTATATGGTAAGTCAGGATTGGGTGCAGGATGCAGAGATAGCACTCGGTGCAAAGTTTACCGAAGAAACAGGAATAAAAGTTGATTATCAGGTCATCCCGGCTGATCAGTATATCAATCTGCTGAACACAAAGTTAAATGCAGGCGAATGTGCTGATATTTTTGGTTCACAGGGCGGTCAGTTTGACATTGTATCTCAGCTGAATGTAGTTAAAAATGCAGTTGATCTATCCGGCGAATCATGGTCTTCCACGGTAGATCCTTTAGCTGCAGCGGAATTGTCAGTAGACGGCAAACTTTATGGCCAGCCATTAGGAGACCTTTCCAGTGTATGGGCTGTCGCGTACAACACGAAGATATTCGCAGCAAACAACATACAGATACCTAAGATATTTGATGAATTCATGGCAGCCTGTAAAACAATCAAAGCAACTGGCATTACTCCGATATATGAGTGCGTATCTGACGGTTGGCACCATGTGCTGTGGTTCCCGGAAATCGGCGCTGCGTATAATGCTGCAGAGTCTGGTTTGGTGGATAACCTGAACAGTAATAAGACAACATTTGCTTCGAGTGCGATTATGATGAAATCTCTCGATCAAATCAAAGAAATGGTTGACAAAGGATACTGGGGCGAAGATTACATGGCGAATGCGTATGCTGATGGAGCCAAAAACTTTGCAAGCGGCAAATATGCAATGTTTGTTGCAAACCAGGGCTTTGGTGCAGAAGTCGAAGCTATTGGCGGTGACTTGAAAGCCAGTGACGTAGGATACTTTATTATTCCTCTGGTGGACAACCAAATCCTCAATGTTAATCCTGTCGGTCCTTCAAGATTTATTTACTCCGGCAGTAAAAACATCGATGCGGCTAAGCAGTATCTTGCATACATTGCCAGACCGGAAAATCTTCAGTACTTAATCGACAACGTACCAAAGTACAATACATTACCTTATAGCGGAATTAAGGACAAGTATTCCGACATCATCAAGAAATTCTATGCCACATATCCTACGCATGGGACCGTATTACAGTCTGCAGTTAAGTATGTTACTCCGCAGTGGATGGAAATTGGAAAAGAAATGACTGCTATGATTTTGGGTGACGAAACTTCTGCTGATGTACTCAAAAACACTGATAAAAACAGAGCAGATCAGGCAGCAGCTGCAAAAAATCCGGCATGGAACTCTTAATTCTTTAAACGATAATAATGATTGGGTAGGTTGCTCCTGAAGCAAGCTTTGGGAGCAACCTATATTATTTCAAGGAAGTGGACGCGAATGAATGAGAAAAAATCGTACCCAATGTACTTTGTTTTTGGTGCGTTGATACTATATGTTGTACTTTGTGTTATACCCGGCGTAATTGGTGTTGGATACTCATTCACTGATTGGTCTTCGTTTTCCGACAAAATCAATTTTGTCGGTCTGAAAAACTTCGCCACTATTTTTTCGCCTGACGAAAACTATTTGCGCTATTTAGGCAACACGATGCTTTTTACTGTTTTTACAACGATTTGTAAAAGCGTAATCGGGTTAGCCCTGGCAGTGCTGCTTACCAAAAGAATTAAAGGATTGAATTTTCACAGGGCAATCATGTATATGCCGGCCGTTCTCTCTACTTTAATCGTAGCCATGATATTCAAAAACATATTGAATCCACAGTCAGGACTTCTGAATGAATTTTTACGATCCATAGGCCTTGGTTCTTTAGCGCTGAAATGGCTGACCGATTCAAAAATTGCTTTCTGGTCTGTCATGGCCGTTGATATATGGAAAGGTATTGGATATATCATGACGATATTCATAGCAGGTATTATGGCGATATCTCCGGTATACTATGAAGCTGCTGAAATAGACGGTGCATCCTCCTGGCAAAGATTCAAATCCATTACCCTCCCGCTTCTTATGCCGACAGTAGCCGTAACAACAGTACTCAATGTCCTATACGGATTAAAGGTATTTGATATTGTATATGCTCTGACAAACGGAGGCCCGGGTTATGCGACAGAAGTGCTTTATACGGGTGTTTATAAGGAATTCAGTAAGGGAAGATATGCTGTTGGAACAACACTTTCATCAGTAATGTTCCTGTTCATGATAATTGTCGGGTTCTTTATGATCAGGATTATGACAAAAGAAGAGGTGGAAGAATAATGAAGCACCAAAAATTAATCAGTTCAATTGCTGTAAACGCTTTAGCATGCATTATATCCATCATTATCTTGATTCCATTACTGCTGATTTTAGTCAACTCTTTCAAGACAAGTCTTGCTGCTTCCGATATGACGCTCGCGTTACCTCAGAAGTGGCAGTTTGATAATTTTAATGTGGTTATTGAAAAAGGCAAACTAAACTTAGCTTTTTTCAACAGCATGATTTATTCGATAGGAAGTGTAGCTTTATGTGCAATGTTTGCTGCAATGGCTTCTTTTGTTCTTTCCCGCAGAAGAAGTAAATCCAGCAAACTACTGTATATGTTTTTTGTTCTTGGAATAACAATGCCAATAAATTTTATAGCCCTGATGAAGGTTATGCAAGTTGTACAATTATACAATACCAGAACGGGAATTATTTTGCTCTATGCAGCGCTGCAACTGCCCTTCACGATTTTTCTGACATATGGATTCATCAGTAAAATCCCCAGAGAAATTGACGAAGCAGCTGTAATTGACGGATGCTCACCGCTTAGATTGTTTTTCTCCGTGATATTCCCTTTACTGAAACCGGTATTAGTTACCGTAATGGTACTTACATTCCTTAATACATGGAATGAATTCATATTGCCTTTGTATTTTACAGGAAGTACGGATAAATGGCCTATGACACTCGCCGTATACAATTTCTTTGGAATGTACTTTAAAAATTGGAATTTGGTTTGTGCTGATATTGTGCTCACCAGCTTGCCTGTTATTCTTGTATATTTCCTGGGACAAAAATATATCGTTTCCGGTATGACATCCGGAGCTGTGAAAGGATAATGTTATGAAGCCGTTTATTCAGAAGATTTCTGAAAACATTACAAGATTTGTATACACGCAAAAGGAGAGTATCATAAATGATTCCTGGCTGATCGAAAACGCCGCCGTTCCAAAAAACAATCAATATATTGCATCATATGAAGCTCCCTTTGAGGTTGTAGATGTGCAGTTAATCGAGACTCCGATTGTACGGTATTCTACAGGAATGGAAGCTCCTGTAATTGAAGTCGTCAAGACGGTTGACGGAGACCGCAGTTTCATAAAAAACTTGCAGCCGGTAGCGGCAGGCTCGGCATATAAAGCCATTTTAACAATTAAACTTCATGCAGATGAAGCAATATACGGACTCGGGCAGGACGAGCTTGGAATATATAATAAAAGAGGTACAAAGCAATACCTGTACCAGCATAATATGATCACGCCGATGCCGTTTTTCATTTCCAGCAAGGGGTATGGTGTTCTGCTTGATTGCTGTTCTCTCATGATATTTGATGATACACAGCCTGCTGCTACAATTACGCTCGACTGTGTTGATCAGCTGGATTATTACATTATTACCGGCAGCTTTGACGAAATAATAGCAGGATACAGAGAGCTGACAGGCCGTGCGGCTCGTCTTCCCGTGTGGGCACTCGGATATATTCAGTCAAATGAAACGTATAGGACACAGCAGGAGCTTGTAGATGTTGTAAAAGAGTATCGCGCCAGAAACATTCCCCTGGACATTATCGTGCAGGATTGGAAAAGCTGGGAAGGCGAACTTTGGGGCAATAAAGTATTGGACAAAATGCGTTACCCAAAGATACAGGATGCAATTGCGGAGATTCATAGTATGCATGTACATACGATGGTATCTGTCTGGCCCAATATGAAAGAAGGCGGGGAGAATCATTCCGAATTCGCAGCAAATAATTTGCTGCTCGGAGATTATTCCACATATGATGCCTTCTCGGAAGAAGCTAGAAATCTCTATTGGAAGCAAATGACTGCAGAACTGGGAGATTTTGACAGTTGGTGGTGCGATTCCACCGAACCATTTACGGCGCCTGATTGGTGCGGAAGTGTGAAGCTCTCCGATGAGGCACGTTACAACCTTGTAGGAAACGAACACAGGAAATATTTGGGACCTAAACATGCAAACGCGTATGCTTTGATGCATACGAAAGGCATATTTGAAAACCAGAAGAGAGATTGTCCCGGTAAACCTGTGCTTAATCTTATCCGATCCGGATATGCAGGTATTCAGAAGTATGGTACTGTGCTTTGGGCAGGGGACGCATCGGCAACATGGCAGGAGCTTAAAAGCGAAATAGCCAAGGGACTCAGCGTCAGCTTAAGCGGGCTGCCGTATTGGACGGTTGATATCGGCGCTTTTTTCACAGGCGGTACAGAGAACTGGAGAAAATGGAAAGGCGATCCCGAAGCAGAACCTGTCTGGTTCTGGGCAGGAGACTACAACGATGGGGTGAATGATCTGGGATATCAGGAACTATATACCCGCTGGCTGCAATTCGGTGCATTCCTTCCCGTATTCCGCGCTCATGGAACCGATACGCCGAGGGAAATATGGAATTTCAGCGGTATTTTTTATGATTCAATTGAGAAATTCATTAATTTAAGGTATACACTTTTGCCTTACATCAAGAGAATGTCGGAAAGAGTCAGCGAAGAACACTATACAATCATGCGAAGCCTGATGTTTGATTTTGCGGATGATGAGAATGTAAAAGATATCAGCAGCGAGTATATGTTTGGAGATGATATTCTGGTTTGTCCTGTGATCACACCTATGTATTACGAAAAGGGAAGCAGATCCATTGATTCTGTTAAGAGCATGGAGTGCTATTTGCCGCGCGGTCAGAACTGGTACGATTACTGGACTAACGAATTTTACACCGGAGGTCAGACGGTAACGGTCAATGCTTCCATTGATGTGATGCCTCTTTTCATTCGTGCAGGAAGCATCATTCCAACGCAGGACGGCATGCAATACGCGGAACAGGAAGAACCAATCAAGATGATTGAGTACAAATGCAAATGAATACCCTTTATCCTGAGGCAGGGGAACAGGAAACTATATTCCTGCCTCAAGATAAGGAATTCCCAATCAATCCAGTGTAATCTTAAATACTACCGGCTTATCAGTCTGAATATCAGAAACAGATACATGCAAGGCATCCTCATCACGGTTCCATACTGGTTTCTGTTCAAAACCCAGCACCTCGATATTTTTGATTATGCCATGGAAATTCGGCATTTTTGAAGGATCTTTTTCACCTAAAGAAGGGAATGCATATATTCCATCCGGACTGCAGCGTAATGCTGTTGCAAATAGATTCGTACCGTTTACTGTATAGCGGATATCACTGCTGGTAAACTCTTTTTTCACACCATCTGAAAAATGTCCTTCGATGACTTCTGTGGGACCTTCTCCATACTTTCTCCAAACTTTGGAATTATAAACGGCCTCTCCATTTACCTTCAGCCATTGCCCTATCTCCAGCAGGATATTCTTATCCTCCTCAGGTATAGTGCCATCTGCCTTTGGCCCGATATTTAACATCAGACATCCATTTTTACTTACTATATCTACTAGGTCACAGATGATGTCCGAAGCCTTCCGGTACTGATTGTTTTCCGTAAAGCACCAACTGTTTAGTGCAACGGACGTATCGGTCTGCCAGAAATATGGCTTCACATCCGCGAACACGCCTCGTTCAATATCCACAACGGCCGTTCCGAACATGAATGCATCATGCTTATAATTAATAACGACATCAATGCCCCATTGGGCGGCCCTGTTATAATAATAAGCTGCAAATTTCTTCAGAAATTTCTTGACACGGCTATGCTGTATCCACCAGTCAAAATATACGATTTTGGGCTGATATTTGTCTACGATTTCGCAGCATCTTGCCAGCCAGTCCTGCAAATATTCTTCACTTGGTTCCGGCTTGCTGAAAAGATCATAATGATTCGCCTCCGGCATGGATGGCCAGTAGAAATCCCCTCTTTGCAATGGTTCATGAACATCGCTTTCAAATTCTTTTCCATGACTCATGAAAAACCAGTGTTCTACTCTATGAGAGGATGCTCCATTTACGATCCCGCGTTTTTGGAATTCAGCAGACAATTCCCCTAAGATATCCCTCTTTGGACCCATTTCATACGCATTCCAATGCGAGAGTTCGCTTGCATACATCTGAAAACCATCATGATGTTCCGCAACGGGAACCACATATTTTGCCCCTGATTGTTCAAACAATTCTGCCCACTTCCGGGCATCGAATTTCTCTGCAGTAAACATAGGAATAAAGTCCTTATAACCAAAATCCTTATGTTTACCATATGTATTAAGATGATGCTCAAATTCTTTGCTGCCCTGCATATACATATTTCTGGAATACCACTCATTTTCAAAGGCCGGAACGGAGTACAATCCCCAATGAATGAAAATTCCAAATTTCGCATTTCTGTACCACTGCGGTACCCTGTAACCCGATAAAGACTCCCAGCTATCCTCAAAAGGCCCCGCTTCAATTACCTGATCAATTACCTTCATATATTCACGTAATTCCATGATCTTCCTCCTGATTTTGTCGTAATTGCGACTATGCTTTCTGACCTCATCATAGTCCGCATTTTCGGACCTGATAAGGACTTTTAACGACAACCTTTTTGCAACAATGTCGCACTATCGCATATTTACCCGGAAATGGTTATATACTATACTAAGTGTAAGTATTTTATAAACGGAGGATATATGAATTCGGAAATTCAGGAGTTTCATAGTGATGAAGACTTTTATTTTACAATTGGAAACCTGATGTTTCATACACTGGCAGTCAGCTATGCGAAATTTACCAATGACATTACTGTTCATTCCCACAGCACGAATAGTTGTGAAATACATTATATAGTTAATGGAGAAGGAGTGGTTACCCTGCATGGGAAGACCTTTCCGGTATCTGCAGAAAACATCTACATTACCGGGCCTTTTGTAGAGCATGCACAAATTTTTGATTTTTCAGATCCAATGAAAGAATTCTGCATCTATTTGAGTTTTGAAAAAATAGCCAGACAGCCGGAAAATGATATTTCCAGGGCAATCCATGCCATTTTTATGGAATCTGATCCTGGGATTCATAGGGCAGAAGCGTTTCTTATACCCATAGCATTTCAAATAGCGGAAGAATGTATTAGAAAAAGTTATGGCTATTCAATGATTGTGGGTGCACTGTTACAGCAGTTTGTCATACTCTGCCTGCGGATTTATTCCAAAACCGTAAGGAACGTTACAATCGCCCCATCCAGCCTGGAAACCAATTATCTGATCATCGAAAAATCTTTTTTGTTTGAATATAGTACAATTACACTGGCAGCTTTGTCTAAAAGAATGAATTTGAGTCCGCGCCAGACAGAACGGATTCTCCTGAAATACTATTACAAGAATTTTAAGCAAAAAAAGATGGAAGCAAAAATGTATGCAGCCCTTTTCTGTCTGCAGACAAAAGACATGAAAATCAGTGATATTGCAGAACTGCTTGGATACTCTTCGGTAGAGCACTTTTCATCTTCATTTAAGAAATATCATGGTTGTTCACCGTCCTGTTATAAAAAGGGACTTTTACACGAGTAAACACTGGACCTATTGCCGGGCAAATGCCGCAGGAGACAATGATTGAAGAAATACAAAAAGATTTATGTAGAAATAACGAATGTATGCAATCTGGCATGTGATTTTTGCCCGCGTACAAAACGAAAACCGGAATTTATGAGTGTTGCGGCATTTTGCAAAATACTGGACCGGATAAAGCCGTATACCGACTACATTTACCTGCATGTTAAGGGAGAACCATTGCTTCATCCGGAGTTGGATAAACTTCTCGATGTAAGCTGTGAAAAAGAATTCAAAGTCAATATTACAACCAATGGCACTTTGATTCATAAGGTCAAGGATATGCTCCTGAGCAAACCTGCTTTGCGGCAGGTTAATTTTTCCCTGCACAGCTTTGACGGAAACGAAGGCGGCCAAAGCAGAGAAGATTATATTAACGATATTTTGAGTTTTGCAAAAGAAGCCATGAAAAAACCGGAGTTATTCATATCACTGCGTTTATGGAATCTCAGTGAGAGTAATGCGGTTAATCTGGAGCGGGCAAGAAATAATGAACTGCTGGCGTCCATTGAAAAAGCATTTGATTTGCCATATAAAATAGTGGAAGAAGTTGTACATCACAAAGGCATTAAAATTGCGGAGAGGATATACATTAATCAGGCGCAGTTCTTTACATGGCCGGATTTGAAGGAAGAAGAACGCCCCGGCAGCGCGTTTTGCTATGGACTTCGTAACCAGGCAGCTATTCTGGTCGACGGAACAGTGGTCCCATGCTGCCTGGACGGTGAAGGAATCATCAACTTGGGAAATCTGCTGGAAACTCCTTTTTCTGAAATAGCAGAAAGTAAAAGGGCACAGGATATTGTGGACGGTTTTACAGGAAAAGAAGCCGTTGAGGAGCTTTGCAGAAAGTGCGGATACAGGGAACGATTCGGATCGCGGGCAAAAGAAAAACTTACATGACAACATACAGGAAAACTTACACGAAATTCCGCAGAGTTCATGATATGATAAGGGCATCATATTTGCATGAGATATTTAATAATACAGCAAATAGTTGATGAACAGAAGCGGTGAAAAATGATAACACTAAAAGACATCTCTAAGGAATGCGGCGTATCTATGGCTACTGTGAGCAAGGCGCTCAACGGCCAGACGGTCATAGGCAAGGAAACGGCACAGCGCATTAAAGATACTGCTAAGAAAATGGGTTACCTTCCCAACTCGGCTGCACGGGCGCTGAAAACAAACCGTTCCTATAATATAGGGATTCTTTTTGTTGACAAGACCAGAAGCGGACTGCAGCATGAATATTTTTCAGGAATCCTTAACAGTTTTAAAGTGGAAGCCGAACATCTCGGCTATGACATTACCTTTATCAGTAAAGACCTTGGCAACTTCTCGATGGATTATTATGAACACACAAAGTACCGCAACTGCGACGGAGTTGTTATCGCGTCCGTCGATTTCAAGGATCCTGATGTCATCAGGCTCGTTGAAAGCGAGATACCAACCGTAACGCTCGACCACGTGTTCGACAACACGACCGCCATCCTGTCTGACAATGTCGGTGGCATGGTTGATATCATGAATTATGTCTGCGGCAAAGGACACAGGAAAATCGCTTTTATTCACGGTGAGATTACCTCGGTAACTAAAAAGCGTCTGGCCAGCTTCCTTAAAACGTGCGTTTTTATGGGAAATTGACGTCCCGGATGAATACATCAAAAGTGCTGTATATCATGATCCGATATCGAGTGCGATTGCCACTAAAGATCTACTGGACCTTCCCGAGCGCCCAACCTGCATTCTTTACCCGGATGATTTTTCCTTTATCGGAGGTATGAATGAGATTGAGCGCCACGGATTATCTATCCCCGATGACATCAGCGTTGTCGGATATGATGGTATCCTGCTCTCGCAGGTACTTCGTCCGAGACTTACCACATTCAGGCAGGATGCCGAGACAATGGGAACCAAAGCGGCGAAGATGCTCGTTGAAGCAATAGAAAATCCGAAATTCTACATTGCCCGGCAGGTTATGGTCCCGGGGCAGCTGCTCGAAGGCAGCACGGTTAAACAGATTTGAATCAAAAATGCGGATACAATGAATCCCGGGGGGTTCTTTACATGGATTACATCTTTTTTACCGGGGCTACGGGCGGATTGGGCAGGGAGTGCATCAAAGCACTGTCAAAGTGCGGATATACCTTTTTTGCAGTCGGAATGAATACCGAAGTGCTTGCCGCTCTCGGGAAACTTCCGAACGTGATCCCTGTCCGGGCCGATGTATCGGATGGGGAAAGTCTTCAGACAGCAAGGCAAACGGTGGAAGGCTATACGGATAAACTCTATGCAATTGTCAATTTTGCCGGACTTACAGGCTTTTGTTCCATGGTGGAGGGCGATTGTGTTGAATTGACGGAAAAACTGCTGCGTGTTAACGTGATAGGTATGGTACGTGTTAACAGGCTGTTTTTTGACATGGTGCAGTCCGGGAAGGGTCGGATTATCAATTGTTCCTCGGAAGCCGGCTGGATGACGCCGCAGCCTTTTGCCGCACCCTATTTCCTGTCAAAATACGCGGTTGAGGCTTATAACGACAGCCTTCGAAGAGAGCTGATGTATCTTGGAATACCCGTTATCAAGCTTCAGCCGGGTTCTTTCAAAACCCGCCTGCTTGACAATATTAATGAACAATTCGAAAAAACACTCTCTGACACGGCACATTATAAAAAAGTGCTTACGAGGATGAAACCGCTGATGACGCAGGAACTTCAGGGCGGCAGTGACCCCCGGAAGCTTGCCGGCGTATTGGTTAAGGCCGTGCAAGCAAGGCATCCGCGGCTTGCCTACCGGGTAGGGACAGGCAAACTTCTTGCCGTACTGGAAATTCTTCCTGACCGGTGGGTCGACGGCATATACAAGGCGATGATGAATCGATAAAGCATCCTTTTCAGTTTGCTGCTTCCATGACAGGTATTTCCTTGGTTCCGATACACGGACCGAGTATCTTGCTGATCCGGTCGTACGATGCCTGCATTTCAGCGGTTGTCGTCTGGTACAGAGCCGGATCGGAAAGTCCGGGCAGTACCGGTACGATCAGGTGCTGCAGCCCCGAGCTCTTTGGGATCCGTACGACATTAGTCGGGATATATTCGCCCTTTTCAATGACGACGCCATCCGCTGTCTTTAAGAATGTGACTCTCGCGATCATGCCGTCCTGGGCTTTGCCCGCGGTTCCAAGCGAACCGAAATTCCAGTTTCCCAGGAAGTTTCCCAGGGAATAGTAGACCAGCGTTTGCTTCCCCGTGACCGCGGAAGTCAGCACATCAATTTCCTCAAGGACATGGGGGTGGTGGCCGATGATCAGTTCGACGCCGCCGTCGCAAAGCTGCTGTGCCATTTTCTGCTGCCAGGCGACACTGTGTGTATTATATTCCTCACCCCAGTGAAGCGTCAGGCAGATGATTTCGGCGCCCTGTGAGCGCAGCTCAGCAACACGTTGGAAAATAGCCATCATATCACTTTCATAGGCAGTTTCCCTATAAGGGTTGAACGAATCAATCAGCGGGTCGGCACCGTCCGGAAGAGGGATGCCGTTTATTGTTTTTCTTTGTTCCGTGCCGGGCGTCTCAAAAGTATAATTTAACAGACCGACCTTGATGCCATTGAGATCTGCGACAGTATCCATCGGACTGGTTGTATCCGGCCGGGTACCGATTACGGTAAGGCCTGTATCGCGAAAAACGGTCGCTGTGCGGATGAGGCCGTCCAGGCCTTTATCTATACAGTGGTTATTGGCAGTGCAGATAACGCGGAAACCGGCGTTATTGAGTGCATCAGCGATGGCATCAGGTCCTGAAAACGACGGGAAACCAGTGTACGGAGGCCCGTTTAAGGTGCCTTCAAAATTGCACTCCGCCAGACTGGAACCCTTAAAAATGGATGCAACATATTGAAAATCCTGATTGAAGTCGTACACCGGTACGGCCTCGCCGGGATTTGTCAGACCGCCTTCAATAACGGATTTATGCAAAATGATGTCGCCGACTGCGGTGAGAGTAGCGCGGATCTCAGGGGCGGCGGTGGGTGCAGGAGTCGGAGTCGGTGTGGACGAGGGTGCCGGTATAGTCACAGAGGGCGCGGCAGCGGGGCTTGAATAAGCAGACGCCGGTAAGGGCAAAGCAGATGCCTGTTGGCTGGAACCGGAAGTTGTTTGTCCTAATGCTGTGTTGGATCCCTTCTCCTGGAAGGAATTCCCGCAGAAAAAAGCGGCTGCCAGAAGAGCCAGCGTTCCGCATACGATTCGCCGGATGACAGCAGCTGCTGATGATTGTTTAATGTGTGCTGTATCTGTTGACGCAGGTTCACGACCCATATTTACTGCTCCAATTCCAAATTATCGTAAATTGCAGAAATTTTAAGTGGGACAGTGTTGAGCGGGAAGTGCTGTTTGTATCTCTATATTTTATTATAAAGAATTATTTTGTCAATTTCTGCGTTTTCCGTGAATTTTTTGTATTGGATCACTTATCTGCATGCAGGGGGCAAATGGAGTGTTTGAAATATTTTGCAAAGTTCACTTGACAAATAATGCAAAGCTAGCTATTCTATATTTGCAAAGCTAACTTAGCATTATTTGCATTTGAGGAGGCGGTAGTATCAAATCGAAAATAAAGGAACTGCGCAGGCAGAGGAAATTATCACAGGAAGAACTCGCCATGGCGGTCGGAACGACCAGACAGACCATCACATCCATTGAGGTAGGGAAATACAAGGCTTCCTTGCTTCTGGCCTATAAGATTGCGCACTATTTTGGATTGGCAATTGAGGAAGTATTTGATTTTTCAGAAACAGAGGAGAAGTAGAATGGAAAAATATAAGGAAATCGTCAGGAAAAGAATCCGCGGGGTAATAATAGCCACACTGTTCATTGTAACGTTTGTGATATGCATGCACTTTTTCGTTATCAAATCAGCTGAGGGAGCAACGGGTAATTTGTTCAGCTTTTTTGAGGGCGGTGTTATCGGCCTTGACCTGGTTGCGCTGGTTTATATGATTCAGTATCGTAAAGCATTGGATAGTGACGAGAAGCTAAAGAAGATGTATAACGAAGAGCATGATGAGAGGACACAACTCATCAGGCAGAAAGCAGGTTTTCCTGTCTTTACTGCTGCGGGGATCGTCCTGATTATCGGCGGAGTTGCGGCCGGATACATGAGTTCCACGGTAAGCTATACCATGGCAGCCTGTGGTATTCTTATTCTTTTATATCAGCTTGCGCTGAAGTTCTATTATTCGAGAAAATACTGATGCGAATCAAAGGGAGCTGCCAGATATGAATTTCTATTTTGCACCTATGGAAGGTATAACCGGGTATGTGTACAGGAACGCCCATCATGCTCTCTTCCATGATATTGACAAATATTTTTCGCCATTCATCGGGGCCAATCAGAGCGAGCGTTTTACAACCCGGGAATTGAATGATATTCTGCCTGAACATAATCAGGGAATTGTTCTGATCCCGCAAATACTTACCAATCATGCGGATGATTTTATTCATACTGCAAATAAACTGAATCAACTCGGATATAAGGAGATCAATTTGAACCTGGGATGTCCTTCCGGAACGGTTGTATCGAAAAACAGAGGGTCCGGATTTCTTTTGCATACAGATGAGCTTGATGCGTTTTTAGATGAAATATTTTCCCGGTCGAAAACAAAAATATCGGTAAAAACAAGAATCGGAAAAAACGATCCGGAAGAATTCTGCGAATTGATGGAGATATTCAATAAATATCCCATGGAAGAACTGATCATACATCCCAGGATTCAAAAAGACTTCTATAAAAATACGCCGAATTTGAGAGTCTTTAAGGGAGCACTGGCTGTCAGCAAAAATCCCGTCTGCTATAACGGAGATCTTTTTACCGTCAAAGATTATGAAGTGTTTGCGAATGATTTCCCGCGCGTGGATACGGTAATGATTGGCAGGGGATTGATAAGCAACCCGGGATTGATTGCCGATATTACAACGAATACCAAGCTCGACAAAAAGCTGTTCAAGGAATTTCACGACAGGATTTATGAGGACTACAAAAAAGTGCTCTCCGGAGATGTGAATGTCCTGCATAAAATGAAAGAATTGTGGCTCTATATGATAATGATGTTTTCGGATAATGCAAAATATATCAAGAAAATCAAGAAAGCAGACAGACTGTTCGAATATGATGAGGCTGTAGCAAGTTTGTTTCTGGAACAGGAAGTCCTCGAAAGCAGGGAATAAAATAAACTATGCCTTTATAGCCCATCGTAATTTAGCAGAACGCGCCCGGCTGTTGGTATAACACTCTTCTGCTGACGGCCGTATGGGACTTGGAGCTACTTCGCGGTAGATACCTTCCCGGAAAAAGCGCTGAAATGATTTTTTGACGAGCCGGTCTTCCCCTGAATGAAAAGAGAGTATGGCAACGCGTCCTCCCGGGGCCAGGGCTGCGGGGAGCTTTTCGAGGAATGCATCAAGCACTTCAAATTCATCGTTGACATCAATCCTGAGAGCCTGAAAGCAGCGCTGACAGGACTTCTTGATCTCATCGATCTTGTCGGGATTTTTATCATTTCCCGGAAGAAACCGGAGCGCCTCTTTGATAATCTGCTGGAGCTGTTTGGTTGTTGATATATCTGTTCCTTTTCTGCGTGCGGCAATAATTGCACGGGCAATAACATCTGCATGAGGTTCGTCTGCATTCTCGATCAGCATGCCTTCGAGCTCATCCTGTGATATGACTTTCAGACGATCCGCTGCAGATATACCTTCTTTGGGATTGAGACGCAAGTCCAGTGGTCCGTCTCGCTTAAAGGAGAATCCTCTTTCAGGATTGTCTATCTGCATGGAAGAGACACCCAGATCCGCAAGTACAAAATCGAGCGGGCCGGATTCAAGGACAAGCACATCAATATCGGAAAAATTCATTTGCAGGATCGTTAAAATATCGGGGCCAAACCCTACGTTCTCCAGGCGCTCCCTTGTACGCGGCAATTCAAGCGGATCTACATCGACGGCATATAAATGTCCTTTGGAATCCAGACATTTCAGCATTTCCAGTGAATGACCGCCAAATCCAAGGGTTGCATCAAGTCCTGTTTGTCCCGGAGTAATTGCCAGAAATTCCAATATTTCCTTCACGCAAATCGAGCGGTGCATACCGGCAGGCGTGCTGCCGCGCTCGATAACTTTGGCCACATCATCGGCATATTTTTCCGGCTGCAGTTCCTTGTATTTTTCTTTGAATGCTTTCGGATGCGTGCCGTTATAACGGACACGCCGCTGATGTTTGGGTTCCTGGTTATCCATTCTGATACCTCATTGTATTAGGTTACAAATCATGCAGTACCAATTATAATTCAAATACCGGTTGATGTCATTCGCCGATATGAATGACTTTGTCCGCCCAGTTTTTGTAGAATGACGGCTCATGCGTTACGAGGATTATGTTGCCCTGCCAGCGTACAAGTTCATTCATAAGGACATCCTTCGCATCGACATCGAGATGATTTGTCGGCTCATCCAAGATCAGGAGGTTTGCTTTTGTAAGCATGAGCATGCAGATTTTGACCTTGGACTGTTCCCCGCCGCTTAATGAAGAGATAGGCTGCATAACGCTTTTGGCCTGTACACCGCACTGTGCAAGATGTTTTCTTATTTGACTGCCGGTAAGACGGCTGAATTTCTCCGTGATAATCTGAAGGGCTGTTTGTTTGGGATTATCCCATTTCAGATCCTGGTCATAATAGGCAACTTTTACATTATCTGCAAACTTAAAATCTCCTGAGATCGCAGGAACCTGCCTGATGAGAGTCTTAATCAGGGTTGATTTCCCGATCCCGTTAAATCCTGTTATTACGACCTTCTGACCGGGCGCTATATGAAAACTCATCTTCGGAAGAAGAGGATCGGTGTAGCCGATTTTCAGGTCTTTTACAACAAGCGTCCTCTGCGTGGAAACAGGGAGGGATGTGAATTGAAAAGTCGGCTTCGCCAAATTTTTAGGAAGCTCAATCTTATCTATTCTATCGAGCATCTTCTGTCTGCTTTTAGCACTGCTTGCGGTGGAAGCCCTGGCTCCGTTTTTGGATATATAATCTTCGAACTTCTTGATCTGTACTTGTTGGGATTTGAATTCACGGACAACTCCTTCACGCTTCAGATCCTTTATCTCCAGGAATTTGGTGAAGTTGCCGCAATATTTGGTAATCGTTCCGAATTCAATATTGCATATACAATTTGTGACTTTATCGAGAAAATCGAAATCATGTGAAATGACAATAAATGCCCCCTCAAATTCCTTGAGGTAGCCGGTAAGCCATTCTATATGCTCCGCGTCGAGAAAGTTTGTCGGCTCATCGAGAAGGAGGACATCCGGCTTTTCCAGCAAAAGCTTTGCAAAAATGACCTTTGCCCTCTGTCCGCCGCTCAGCTCGCAAAGTACGCTGTCCATACCGAGTACAGTAACGCCCAATCCGTTTGCTACTTTCAGGATTGTTGTCTCCACTTCGTAAAAACCGCTGCTTTCCAGAAGTTCCTGCACGCTTGAGGCCTTGTTAATGAGATCTTCACTGCCGTCATCTGCCATTTTCTCATAAAGCCCGATAAGCTCAGACTCGCTGTCATACAGATCCTGAAAGGCAGTTTTTAAATAATCAAACACTGTAATATTGTTGTCAATTTTGGCATATTGGTCCAGATATCCGTATCTTACATTGCGCTGCCAGACAATCCGGCCGCTGTCAGGAATCAGGCTTCCAATGATCGTATTCAGCAAAGTAGTCTTACCTGTGCCGTTATGTCCGACGATGCCCATATGCTCGCCTTTGAAAAGCTCAAAAGAGGCATTTTTATATAAATCGTTTTCACCAAACGAATGTGATACTTCAATGATGTCCAGAATTCCCATGTGTCTGTTCTCCTAAATTGAATCCGTGTATAGTTTTTTCCGGCGCGAAGCTAATATTATATAACTATTCCTATATAAATTCAATTTAAATATCCGATGCCGCTTTCTGATACAGGTTTCAAACAACAGCATCATATTAAATTACGGGTGGATAAGATTCTTTGCAAGCCGTATAATACGCTATAATCAATGCACGCCCGTGCGGTTGTTTCTCAACTTCAGTTATCAGGATACGGGACCTATATGGAGGAATATCGTAATGATTTTCAGGCAGTCAAAGCAGGAGGAAATTGAGCCTTTATTCAGGGAGGGATATAAAGTCTGGAATAAGGACAGGACTTTCGAGCAATACTGTTCTGCAAATTCAAAAGAAGATGCCTATGGTACCCGATACATCCTCGAAGACAAGGGAGAAATAGTGAGTTCCCTGATTTTGCTTGAATTGAAAAATATCGGGGACAAAAAGGTTTATGGTATCGGCTCCGTATTGACGCCCCCGGCATTTAAGAATAGAGGGTATGCGACTGAACTGCTAAAAAACTGTATTCATCAGATAAATATCCGGGATTCACTGGTTTTCCTGTATTCTGAGGTTGCCCCTGCGTTCTATGAAAGATTTGGCTTCCGAACTCTTCCGCCCGGTTTACAGAAGGAAACAGACAGTATCTGTATGACCCTGTGTGATGATGATATGTGGAGCGTTCTGATAAACAACGGCATTGAATGGATCCCAGACCATTTTTAGGAGGAAAAATAATATGCATTACAGGCAGTTAGGGAAAACGGGACTACTTGTCAGTGAAATCGGTCTTGGTGCTGAATGGCTGGAACGTCACAATGCAGGTGAAATAAAAGCAGTCATTGAGCGCTGTGAGGACCATGGTATTAATATTCTGGACTGCTGGATGCCTGAGCCCAACGTTCGTTCCAACATCGGGGCGGCAATTGCAGGGCACCGCGAGAAATGGATTATTCAGGGACATATCGGTTCTACCTGGCAGAACGGGCAGTATGAGCGCACCCGTGAACTGGTAAAAGTAAAGGACGCCTTTTCTGATTTGTTGATACGTCTTCAGACAGATTATATCGACCTTGGTATGATTCATTTTGTAGATGAGGCAACTGAGTTTGAAAGCATTATGAATGGTGAATTCATCGATTACATCAGGGAATTGAAGAGAAGCGGAATTATCCGCCATATTGGCCTTAGTACACACAATCCGGATGTTGGCAAGCTTGCAGCACTCTGCGGTGAGATTGAAATGATTCTGTTCAGCATTAACCCTGCCTTTGATATGCTTCCTGCCAGTGAAGATATAAACCTGCTTTTCAGCGAGAAATACGGCGAAGACTTACGGGGAATTGCGCCTGAGCGTGAAGAACTATATCAGATTTGTGAACGGGAACGCGTCGGCATTACTGTTATGAAAGGATATGCCGGAGGAAGATTGTTCAGTGCAGAACGTTCTCCGTTCGGCGTTGCACTGACCCCGGTCCAATGTCTCCATTATGCACTTACACGTCCGGCTGTGGCGGCCGTCATGGCGGGTTACGACACACCGGAACATGTTGATGCGGCTGCCGCGTATGAGACGGCAACAGAGGAAATGAAAGACTATGCAAGTGTCCTTGCTAATGCGCCGTATCATTCATACTCCGGCCAATGTACCTATTGCGGTCATTGTGCGCCGTGTCCCTCCCGAATTGATATAGCTATGGTAAATAAATTGTATGACCTGGCTGAAATGCAGGAAGAAATCCCGGCAACGATAAGCGCCCATTACTTTGCCCTCCCGGTCAATGCATCGGACTGCATTGGCTGCGCTGCCTGTGAGGCACGCTGCCCCTTTGGAGTATCCATAGCAGAGCGGATGGTGAAGGCAGCGGAACGGTTCGGGAAAAGAGTGAACAGTAAATGAAAATACTCATTACCACCGAATGTTACACACCGGCTGTTAATGGTGTTGTTATCTCGATCCTCACACTGCAGAAAGAATTATTGAAGATGGGGCACGAGGTAAGAATACTTACCTTGTCAAACGGCAGCCATTCATTTACTGAAGGTAATATAACCTATATCAGGGCCATGAATATCGGCAGGATTTACCCTGATGCACGTTACGCTTTGTTTTACAGAAACAAGTATATACGCGAGTTGATAGAGTGGCATCCCGACTTGATCCACTCACAATCCGAGTTCAGCACATTTCGGATTGCCGTTTACATTTCGAAAAAACTGGAAGTTCCAATTGTGCATACCTATCATACGATTTACGAAGAATACACGCATTATTTCTCTCCCAATAAAAAACTGGGGAAAGACATGGCTATGCGCTTTACCAGAAGAATTTTAAACCAAACACAATTTGTCATTGCGCCTTCAGAAAAGGTTCATACCATATTGAATGGATATGGCGTCAGACAGAAAATTAAGGTTGTTCCAACAGGCATTGACCTGGAGAAATTTGATGCCGTCCGGAATGCGCCTGAGCTTCGCAAACTCCGTGAAAAAATCGGAATACAGGATGGACAAAAGGTGCTGATCACAGTCAGCCGTTTGGGTAAAGAAAAAAACCTTGATGAAATTCTCCTGTTTATATCCCGCCTGAATAACCCCGGGATAACTTTACTTGCTATCGGTGACGGACCATATCGCGAAAACCTTGAAGAATATGCCCGCAAACTCAATATTGCCGGACGGGTTATCTTTGCCGGTATGGTGGAACCCGCAGAAATCGCCTCTTACTATATGCTCGGAGATGTTTATGTTTGTGCCTCCAACAGCGAAACACAGGGCCTGACATACATGGAAGCACTCGCCGCCGGTGTTCCGGCCTTATGCAAAAAAGACCCCTGTCTGGACAATGTGATTGTGGATGGCGTAAACGGCTGGCAATATTCGACTTATGATGAGTTTTCAGCCAGGCTCAATGAGATGTTTTCTCAGGATAAATTGTACGAAAGATTATGTGAGAACGCACATATGGGGATAGTCCGGGATTATTCATCCGCAGCATTTGCCAAAAAGGTTTTGCTGATATACAAAGAAGCCCTCTTTCTGCCATAACCGGCACTGTCTGACAGCCGCGGAAATCGATGATATGAAGGATCCGGCATGTGAAAAAATATCATATCCGCTACTGTGCGGCAGGAATGACATAGTCTGTTATTATATCGAGCGTATTCGCGCCGTCGATTGATGTGAGGTTATCATCTGCCGTAATGACTACAACCATATCCAGGTCTGGAATCACCATAATATACTGCCCGCCGGATCCGGCGGCCCGATAAGTAAAAAACTCCCTGCCATTTGTGCTGTCCCGGATTGTCTGCAGCCAGAACAAATATCCGTAATCTACATCATCTCCGGCAGAAATCTGTTTTTGCGTTGATTCTTTAATCCATTCCTCAGGTATAACCTGATCCCCGTCCCACAATCCGTTATGTAAATACAAATATCCGAATTTTACCATGTCCGCAGGCTTCATGTTTATACCGAAGCCTCCGATGTTAATCCCTGCATTATCAGATTGCCAGTTGTCAACGGATATTCCTATCTTGCTGAAAAGATATTCATCCGCAAAATCCTTCGTGCTGATACCTGCCTGTTCAGAAATGATTGCCGAAAGAAAATGAGTCAATCCGGTATTATAAACAAATTTATCCCCGGGCTTATCTGTTAATGGTTTTTGAAGGACATAAGAAAGGAAATCCGGACTCATAAAATACGAATAATAGTCGCTGTCAATGCTTTCTAATCCGCCGGTCATCGTCAGGACATTTTTGATTGTGATATCATTCTTTCGCAGATCATCTGTTTGGGTGAAATAATTCGGGAAAAGGTCAGAGAGCTTCTGATCTGTACTTGTGATGAGCCCGTCCCTTTTTGCAATTCCGGTTAAAGCCGACATAACACTTTTTGTTACGGAATAAACCGGATTTGCGTCATCTTCAGACATGCCATTATAGTATTTCCCGTATACCAAATACCCATGGCGAACCACAAGCAGGCTGTATACGTTGGGAAAGTTCTCGATTATTTTTGTATCGGCATCAGCAAGCAACACAGGATTTACTCCCTGCAGTTCCGGAGTGGAAGTACTCCAGGCGTTTGCAGGCCACGCAGCTTCTGCTGTCGAATCAATACCGGCAGTCTGTGCTGTATCCCTACTGTCAGAAATTTGTCCTGTGGTACTATTTGTTGCTTTTTGGGCGCATCCGCCGATGGAAAGCGCGAGCAGACCTGCCATACAAACACGGATGACTTTTTGAATAATCATGGCTGATCCCTCTTCTTTATAAAACCGGTGCCGTTATTCCACAAAATAAATTATACTGTAATAAATTTAAAAATAGTCAAATAATATTTAAGATAGAACCGGAGAGGTCGTGCAAAACCAAATTGCATGATCTTTTTTGTTGACTTCAAAAAATGCCGGTGATATATTCATTATAGCAAGCGAGCGAGCGGTCGCTCTATGGGTTACTGCACTACGGCCGCCTGGCACACAAAAAATGTAATTACTATATAAAAAACTTATGGGAGGGTACTATGGACAGCAGATTTTCCATCTCAAATTATCCGGATGCCAGGGAAATTGACAGGCAGTTGGACGTATTAATCTCGAAGCCGGTATATTCAGTGAGCCCGGCAGCCCTGAAAGTTTATGAGGAAGAATACTACGGCAAAAAATGCGTCAAATCGAAGGCGATGATCGAGGATGCAAAAAATGTAATACCGGGCGGCGTACAGCACAATCTTGCCTTCAATTATCCATTCCCGCTGGTGTTTACCAAGGCGGAAGGTCCGTACCTGTATGACCTCGACGGTAATCGATACTATGATTTCCTTCAGGCCGGCGGCCCGACCGTGCTGGGAAGCAATCCGATTGAGGTCAGGAGTAAAGTCATTGAATTGCTGAATGACTGCGGTCCGTGTACAGGTCTTTTCCATGAGTATGAATATAAGCTGGCCAGGAAAATTTCGGATAATTTTAAAACAGTCGAAATGTTCAGGATGCTCGGATCCGGTACGGAAGCATGTATGGCTTCCATCAGGGTCGCCCGTCTTGCCACGAAGAAGAAGAATATTATAAAAATGGGCGGCGCATATCACGGATGGAGCGATCAGCTTGCTTACGGAATCCGTATACCCGGGTCAAAAGGGACGCAGGCACACGGTGTTCCCAATTATGTATTCAGGCATATTCAGGAATTTTTCCCGAATGATCTGAAAGCGCTTGAAAGGACATTAAGGCGCAACCAGCTTCATGGCGGCACGGCAGCCGTTATGATGGAACCATTGGGGCCGGAAAGCGGCACAACTCCCGTAGATATGAACTTCAATAAAGGGGTGGAGGCACTGTGCCGTAAATTCGGGGCGCTTCTGATTTTTGACGAGGTTGTCACGGGCTTCCGGGTTGGCATGGCAGGCGCGCAGGGATATTTTGATGTCAGTCCCGACCTGACCGTTTTCGGAAAAGTCGTAGCAGGCGGATATCCCGGGGCAGGCGGGCTCGGCGGGAGACGGCAATATATGGAATATCTTGCAGCAGGTATTGCAGGCGGCCCCAAACACAAAAAGGCACTTGTCGGCGGCACCATGGCGGCGAATCCGCTGAGCTGTGTAGCAGGATATTTCACTCTTTGTGAAATTGAGAGGACAAACGCCTCGCAGAAGGCCGGCGAGATTGGCGACAGGCTGACAGCCGGATTACAGGTGCTGATCAAAAAATATGACCTTCCCTTTGTGGCATTTAACCAGGGTTCCATTTGCCATCTGGAAACAGTTGGCACAACACATTATTCACTTAACTGGTTCAAGCCCTGGACAATTCCAGCCGTATTACATGCAACATCGATAAGGAAAAAGGAAATGGAACACATGGGAGCTGCCTACATGGCGGAAGGTATTGTGACTCTTGCAGGCAGCAGGCTCTATACCAGTGCCGCATATACATATGAAATGGTTGATGATGTACTGGGCCGCTTTGAAAAAGTATTTATGAACATTGCGGTAATAGAAGAGAAGTAAGTCCGGCAGTCAGACAGGAGGCCGTCATGAATGAGAGGGAAGCTAAGGAAAAAGTTGTAGACGCCGGTATCCGGCTTGTAGAGTCAGGGCTTATTGCCCGCACGTGGGGCAATGTGAGCTGCAGGATCAGCGACAGTCATTTTGTCATATCACCCAGCGGCCGGGACTACATGTCACTTACTTCCGGGGATATTGTTACAGTGGCAATCGCTGACTTAAGCTACACGGGTGATATTAAGCCATCATCTGAAAAAGGGGTTCATGCTGAAATCTATAAACACAGTTCAGGTACGAATTTTATCATGCATACGCACCAGGAAAATGCATCCGTGATAAGTACGTTAGGACTGGGTTTTATACCTGCGGACTCGGCGTATCCTCTTCTTTGCGGTGAAATAATCTGCGCATCCTATGGTCTGCCCGGCACGAAAACACTTCGGCGAAATATTGCAGATGCTTTAGTGCGTTCTAAGGGGCATGCGATCATCATGAAAAACCACGGGGCTGTCTGTTTCGGAAAGGATGAGTCGGAAACCTTTCAGATAGCCTCTGACCTTGAGCAGGCGAGCATTCAATTTGCAGAACGCAAATACATGGAAACAGCAGGCGAAAAGAGTTTTGATACGGATAAAATGCAAAAGTTCGCCCTTTCAAAGTTAGCGCGTAAATGGAAAGGGGAAAGCTACGGCTTTGACCTTCCTTACTGTAACAGTGAGCGAAATGCGAATGGGTTTACGCTGCATATAAAAGATAATGCGGCGGTCGAGGTTACATTGGACCATCTGGAAAGATTGCTGCCCAAAGAAGCAGAAATTCATAATGAAATATACCATAACAATAAAAATATTAATTGCATTATTCACGCTGATTCGCCTGAAATCCTGACCGTTTCCCGGGCAAATATTACGCTTTATCCTTTGGTGGACGACTTCGCACAGATCATCGGAACAAAAGTGAAAACAGTTATTAAAAACCCTGCAGAAATAGCGGATGCGCTGAAAAACACCTCTGCCGTTCTTATCGGGAACCATGGGGCTTTGTGCTGCGGCGCTTCCGAAGGGGATGCATCCGCCGTGCAGATGATTATGGAGAAGAACTGCAAAGCCCGGATATTCGGAACTCTGTTTGGGGATGTAAAGCCTTTAAGCCGATTGGACTGCAAGCTTATGAGGGTGGTATACCAGACAAAGTATTCGAAACAGATAAGCAGCAATAAAAAACAGAAGTAATTTAGAATCATTTATGTGAGGGGGTGGCTGTCCGTGAGTGCTTATGTCATTACTTATGATGTGGGAACGACAGGAATAAAGACCTGCATTTTTGAGATTGCTGATTCGATAACACTTGTTGCGTCCATGGTGGAATGCTACAAACTGTACATAGAAGAAAACGGGGGTGCGGAGCAGGATCCTGAAGAGATATGGAAGGCCATGTGCTTTACAACAAATAAAGTCATGGAATCAAGCGGTATTCATCCCGGAAAGATACAGGGCATTTCCTTCTGCTCGCAGATGCAGGGTCTGGTTCTTGTTGACAGAAACGGAGAACCGGTGCGCCGGTTTATGAGCTACATGGATCAAAGGGCCGGCCTTGAGATCAAAAAGGGAATTGCCAACGGCATGCAGATTGCCGGAGTCAACATTTTCAAACTCATCAAATCAATAAGGATAACCGGTGCCGTTGCGGCCAGCGTGAAAGACCCGGTATGGAAATACAACTGGGTCAAGAAAAACGAACCGGAAATCTATCAGCGGATATATAAATGGCTGGATGTAAAAGAGTATCTGATCCTGAAATGCACCGGCCAATTTGTTATGACAAAAGACAGTGCATTTGGAACGATGCTTTATGACATACGGAAAGGGAAAAACCGCTTCAGCGCGGAAATGTGCCGGATGCTGGGGATTAACAGTGAACATATGCCCCGGATAGTAAACGGTACGGATCAGGTTGGTCCGTTAACCCCCCGGGCTGCCTGTCAGCTCGGCCTGCAGGAAGGAACACCGGTATTTGGCGGCGGCGGGGATGCTTCGCTGATAGGCATCGGTGCAGGTGCGGCAGCTGTGGGGAGCACGCATGTGTATTCGGGAACATCCGGATGGGTATCCACCGTCGTGAAAAAAAGGGAAATTGATCTCACTTCGATGATAGCTTCGATTGTCGGGGCTAATGACAACACATATAACTATTTTGCGGAATTGGAAACTGCCGGTAAATGTGTTGAATGGGTTAAAGATCACCTCGCACTGGATGAGATCAATATTTACCTGAAGAAAGTGAGCGTTTCCGATTCGCTCGAAACAATCTATGAAAACCTGTATGATTTCATGCTGGATGAGATAAAGAATATACCGGCAGGCAGTGACGGGGTCATTTTTACTCCCTGGATGCATGGGAACCGTTGCCCCTTTGAAGATCCCAATGCCCGCGGAATGTTCTTCAATCTCAGCCTGGAAACAGGCAAAAGGGATATGATCCATGCTGTAATTGAAGGGATTTGCTATCATCTCAAATGGCAGCTTGAGGCGCAGCAGAAAAAAATCAGGACATCAGAGACAATCCGGTTTGTCGGCGGCGGAGCCCTGGCTCCGCTTACCTGCCAGATCATAGCAGATATTCTCGGATATAGAATTGAAACGGTAGAGAATCCTCAAAATGCCGGAGCGCTGGGGGCGGCTGTCATCATCGCAGTCGGACTTGGTATCCTGGACAATATCGAAGATGCTAATAAGCTCATTAAAGCCAATGCAGTATATTACCCTAATCCTGCAAACAGAATTGTTCATGACAGGAATTATAAGGTGTTTAAAATGCTGTACAAGAACAATAAGAACCTTTTTTGCATAATGAACGGCATGGAGTTGAAGTAACAGGAGCATCGGACCAGAAAGTAAGGGAGAGAAGTATGGAAAGAAATGACAATGTGTCCAAGTATCGATGGGTGATTCTGCTGGCAATTTTCCCGATTATTGTCTCTACAGAAATGATGTGGCTTTCCCTGGCACCCATAAGCAGTATGGCACAGAGCTTTTACGGGGTGAAAAGCTTGAACATCGACATGCTGTCCATGAGTTATATGATCATGTTCATTATCTTTTCAATACCCGCATCCTGGGTCGTGGATAAATTCGGTTATCGTCCTTCACTTATCACCGGAGCGCTGCTTACGGCTGTATTCGGAGTTGTAAGGGCCGTATTTGCATATGATTTTACGATAGTATTGATAGCTCAATTTATGATTGCCGTCGGACAGCCTTTTTTACTGAATATATCGACAAAGGTTCCGGCGAACTGGTTTCCTGCCAACGAACGGTCGACTGCGGCGGGGATTCTTACAATGGCGCAATATGTCGGTTTCGCTGCGCCTATGCTTTTATCCCCTGTTTTAGCCGAAACCTATGGGATTCCTTTCGTACTTAAAGTATTTGCCGTCATCGGCGTCGTATCTGCTGTGGTTTGCCTCGTGTTCACAAAAGAAAAACCACGTATTGCCCCTCCCGGACCCATTACCCCTAAAGAGGACTTAAGCCCTGCTTCCATCAAAAAACTATTTGCAAATAAGGCTTATCTTGCTGTGCTCACGGTTTGTTTTATTTCAATCGGGATATTCAATACGGTGCTGACGGTATTGGAATCGATCCTGAAGCCTCATGGCATTACCCCTGCACAGGCAGGTATTGTCGGTGCTGTGTTTGTTGTTGCCGGGGTCCTGGGGGCGGTCGTGCTTCCTATCATATCGGATAAGGCAGGCATAAGGATTCCTTTTTTTGTGGGCTCGATCATTCTTTTGATACCTGCTTATCTGGGATTTACATTTGTGCATTCATACATACTGCTGGTTATCATTGCAGGCCTGGCCGGTTTTACTATCATGGGCGTGGCGCCGATTCTTTTCCAGCACGGTTCGGAAGTAGCCTATCCCATTCAGGAGGGAACTTCGCTGGGGATGATACTCCTGATGGGCCAGATATCAGGGATTGTATTTGTTTTCCTTTTTGATCTGTTAAAGAATACTTCGAATTCAGTTATGATCCCCATGCTGATCATTGTAGCGGCAACCATCCTGGAACTGCCGGTTGTCATCAAACTGAAGGAGTCAGGGTTAAACCGGAATAATGCATAAAAAAGGACGGGAGTGTATCTTTGCAGGGATTAAGCGGTAAAATGGGTAATTATACGGCAAGAGAATTGCGAGGTCTTTATGGCAGAGAACAGTAATGAAAATAAGAATCATAAATTTCATAAAAGCACTTTCGAAAAAACTACGGAAGACAGGAGACAAAAAGTACTTGAGGTTGCGATAGTTGAGTTTGCTGCGAAAGGCTACAGTGCTACAAGTATTAACGACATAGCAAGAAATGCCCGCATCAGTATCGGTTCCATGTATAGCTATTTTGCATCAAAAGAGGATTTGTTTTTAACCATAGTGAATAATGCATATTATGTCATGGAAAAAATATTGAATGATGTGGCAGTAAATTGTACGGATGTCTTTGATTGTGCAGAAAAAATGCTGTCTGCATCGAGAAAATTTGCACTGGAGTATCCGCAGCTGAATCAGATATACCTGGATATCACAACGCAGGCCCTGGCACAGATGTCTGTCCGGTTATCCAATAAGCTGGAGAATATTACCCCGCACCTTCTTAGCAGTATCATCCGGCAGGCCAAAATAGACGGCATAGTCAGCAGGGATATTGATGAGCAGGTTGCCGCCTTTGTAATTGATAATATTTTCATGATGTATCAATTTTCATTCTCATCGGATTACTATAAGGAGCGCATGAAAATCTACCTCGGTGAAGAAAAGGTAAATGATATTGATCAGGTGGAAGAGAGTATCCTGAAATTCATCTGCGCGGCTTTAGGGAAGCAATGAAAATCATGAGGTGCTTTGGCGGGGATCTTATTTATAAAGCGGATGAATCGGTCATGTTCAGCGTTTGTGTCGGATAGGCAAAGGCAATGCCCTGTTTGTCGAATTCTTCTTTTATGAGCAGATTCACTGCCTGATTAATATCCATATATTTATCATAATCGTTGCTTAAGATGAAGTATGCTGCTTCAAAATTCAGGCAATAGGTGCCGTAGGAAATGAAATGAGTACGGGAAAAAGTAGTATCCGGCACACTTTCAACGATCTTTTTTATCAGCAGGGGGATCTCCTTCAGTTTTTCGCTGCTGGTATCGTAGGTGACCCGGATCGTGAATAATACTCTTCTTTGCTCCAGCGTTTTATAGTTGTTTATACGCGAGCTCGTCAAATCCGTATTGGATAATATGAGCTGTTCTCCGCCCAGTGCCCGTAAACGCGTAGTCTTCATTCCGATATGTTCGACGGTTCCCATCTGTTCCCCGACAATAAGAAAGTCACCCACCTCAAACGGATGGTCAAAAACAATAGTGAAAAAGCAGAAAAAATCCGAAAGGATGGACTGCGCCGCAAAGGCAATCGCTATACCGCTGATCCCAAGCCCCGTGATCAGAGTAGTGATTTTTACTCCGATATTGTCAAGGAACAGTATGAGGGCAACCACCCAGATCAGGATTTTTATTATTCCGGTTATCAGGTTAATCGCAAGATAATTACTTTGGGAGGTTTCTTTGGTTTTCCAGTGTTTATTTAAGGCAAACACGACAACAGATGATGCAAAGATTGCTCCGATAATCAGCAGAATAAATAATACGGCTGTATTCAGCAGTTTTACGAGTGCAGGATTCAGGGATAAGAGTTTGGTGCACAAAAAAACGGCGGTGATATATAGAATTGGCAGCAGGTACTTTTTGATGCCGCGCAGTAAAAGGTCATTAATACTGTCGGGGGTTTTGTGAGCCCAGACATAAATGCGCCTCAGTAATAAATATTCTGTTAATCGGATAACTGCACAACTGAGAATAACAGTAAATAAAAAAACAAAATAATCCAAAAACGTGTTGTTTAAAAAAGTATAATTCAAAAATTGCGGCAATATGTGCCCTCCGTTGTTCATTTTACCTGCTGCCTGATAAAGACATATCCAGCCCGATAAAACAGTTTAATGGTAGTGCACAAGTTGTAAGCTGTCAAATATGCAGCGAATCTGCTCTGGAAATGTATCAGGTGAATGGAGATTTCAAAACCAGCCTTCACATCATTATGGCCGCCAAATCAGCGGCCCGGGCGTTTATCAGCACACCGCTCCCGCTCTGTAATTTCACTGCAGATCCGGCGGATTTCGGCACTTGTCTCATCGTCTGCGATATAGTATCTGCGACACATAATAACCCCTGCCTTTCTCTTTTGATTTTATTATACAGCCGATTTAAATCATCGGGAGACACCAATTACACCTCATTGCGGCCATGATTCCTTCACAGAATGGATATACAAACTTACTGAAGAGGATGGTGAATAATGATATAGTTAATAAATTGAACTACCATAATCCATGCAATTATTGCTTCTTGCAATAATGATACATATATTTTATCCGGATCGTTCGACAGCAGTGTGATTCAAAAAATCAGGAGCCCGCTTCATGAGTTTTGCAGCAGAATTGGTTACCATCATTTTATCCTCCTCCATTTCCCTGTCTATTATCCTGTACTTCGCAGTAGGGGCATTACTTTACAGCATCGTGCTTACCCGCAGGACATACCTGCGTGCAGCTAAAGTGACTGCATCAGCATCCTATCAGAAGGAACGAAAGACGAATACTATCAATTTCGAGGGGGAACAATGGTTTCACAATATGGAGCCGGCGGATACCGTTCTTCTGTCCGGACGAAATGATCACCTGCATGGCTATACCATACCTGCGCCTGTACCGTCGGACCGCTGGGTTATCTGCCTGCATGGATATACCGGTGCGCCGGATATGATGGGACCCTTCGGACAGAAATTCCATCATGCAGGGTTCAATACTCTGTACCCTGCTTTGCGCGGACACGAAAACAGCGAACAAAAGTCCATTTCCATGGGCTGGCATGACCGTCTGGATATTATCGACTGGTGCCGCTTTATTATAAAACAGAACGCCAGGGCGCAGATTGTCCTTTTCGGGGTTTCGATGGGGGCCTCGACTGCGATGATGGCGAGCGGGGAAGACCTGCCCGCCGAGGTCAGATGCATTATAGCAGACTGCGGGTTCTCGTCGGTCTGGGAGATTTTTGCCGTGCAGATCAAGCGTTACGCAAGACTTCCGGCCAAGCCGTTCCTCCTGCCGATCTATACTATGGCCCTGATGATTGACCGCCTTGACTTAAAAGCGGCATCGTGTGTCCGCCAGGTGAGAAAATCCAGGACACCGACCTTGTTTATACATGGCGATGCGGACGAACTGATCCCCCACGCTATGATGGAAGACCTTTTTTCGGCAGCCGGCTGCGAGAAGGAAAAACTGCTTGTCCGCCATGGGCGGCACGGTGAATCGGCAAATGTCGCACCTGAGCTCTACTGGTCCACAGTCCGGTCCTTTATCAGCCGGAAAATGGCACAGCCGCAGGCAGCGTGAGATCCGTTTCACTGTGCTTTCCGGTGTCTCTTAAGGCAAAGCAAAATGCCTGCGGCACTTGCTGTCAAAATTAAGGCAGTACCGATTTCAATTAAATTATCTTTTTCTCCTGTTTTAACCATTTCAGCTGTAAACACAGGAGATACAGTGATATCGCCGGCACTGTCAAATTACTCACGGTTCCATGTCCGCCATAGAGAGTAACAGACTGAGTCCCGCCGGGTCCCTCTGCATAGGCAATAAGTATTGCGTGCGTATCAAATCATGAATGGAAGCAATCAAACTGATAGGAATAATTAAATGTCTCAGTCGAAGACGCGATACTTGAAAAAACCCACCACTGTCCGCTATATATATCAATTGAGTCGAGGCTGTAGGCGAACTGAATGATATCGTCAGTGCTCTGGGAAATCGACGTTGTGCCCAGTCCTGTCTTCGATCAGACGGCCGACAGTAATCCAGCGGCGAAAACCGTATTCGTAAAAGTTAGGATAAGCAAAAGTACCATTGTGATGCAAACAAATAATCGCTTTTCATTTCAAATCCCCCCTTGGAAACAAATGAATGTTAAATTCAATTTTATATTAGTATCAGAAAAATATTTATTCATTTTTTAGGTAAAAATTGATGGTAATATGAAATAAGCAGATAATGCCTTCCCGGCATTCATAAATTGTAAAGGAGTGTCTTTGCATGAAGAAAATAGCGGCGTTTTTCGATGTGGACGGGACGATTTCGCGCGAAGGCTTAATTGGAGAGATGTTCCGGAAAATGATCAAGTATGAGCTTATTGATGTCACGAAATGGCATGAGGAAGTGAAACCGGCCTTTTCACAGTGGAACAGGCGCATCGGCGATTACGATAGTTACCTGATGAAAATGGTTGATATCTATACGGATACTGTGCAAAATACGGAAAGCTTCCTGATCGAGCATATTGCCAGGAAAGTGATCGAGCAAAACGGGGAAAGGGTATACACATATTCGCGCGAGAGGATTAAATGGCACAAGGAACAGGGTCATATGGTGATAGCGATTTCCGGTTCACCCGTTGAACTGGTACGTGAAATGGCTGATAAATATGGTATGGATGACTATAAAGGAACCGTATATGAGGTCGGCAGCAACGGGATTTATAACGGCATCATCCACCCGATGTGGGATTCGGAGAGTAAGCGCAGCGCGGTTATCGAAATGGCAGGGAAGCACCATTTGGACCTTTCCGAATGTTTCGCATACGGTGACACGGCGGGAGATTTTTCCATGATGAAAATGGCGGGGCGTCCGTTTGCCGTTAATCCGACCAGAGAGCTTATTACAAAGATTCTTCAGGATCCGGATCTTAAAGAGAAGATTTCAGTCATAGTCGAACGCAAAGACGTGACGTACCAGATAGGCATCGACGCGTTGAACCTGGTTGACTGAGACGGAAAGGAAGCAAATTATGATGAATATAGGATGCCATTTATCCGTCTCCAGAGGCTTTCTGGCCATGGGGGAGGATGCGCTGAAGGCAGATGCGAATACTTTCCAGTTTTTCACAAGAAATCCCCGCGGGAGCAAAGCAAAAGAGATTGACCCGTCGGATGCAAAGGGTCTGCTGGATCTTATGGAGGAGCATCATTTTGCCAGGATTCTGGGGCATGCTCCCTATACGCTGAATCCATGCTCCGCAGATCCGAAAATAAGGGAATTCGCAGCCATAACAATGGCAGATGATTTACTTCGCATGGAATTTTTCCCTGGAAACCTCTATAATTTCCATCCCGGAAGCCATACGGGACAGGGCGCAGAGACCGGGATCACGCAAATTACACAGCTCCTTAACAGTATTCTGAAACCGGAGCAGACGACAACTTTTCTGCTGGAAACGATGGCGGGAAAAGGATCTGAGGTCGGCAGTACTTTTGAAGAACTCCGGAATATTCTTGACGGAGTTGCCCTTTCCTCAAAAATGGGTGTCTGCCTTGACACCTGTCATATTTCTGATGCAGGATATGATATTGTGAATGATCTCGACGGGGTGATTGAGGAATTCGACCGGGTGATCGGACTCGGCCGACTAAAAGCCATCCATCTGAATGACAGCATGAATCCGACAGGCAGTCATAAAGACCGCCACGAAAAAATCGGAGCGGGTACCATCAGCCTGGCAGCCATGGAACGCATCATCAACCACCGAAGCTTCAGGAATTTGCCCTTTTATCTGGAAACCCCCAATGAACTGGAAGGGTATGCTCAAGAAATCCATCTGCTGCGGGGTATGTATAAAGATTAACGAAACAACCGCAACAAATCGGGGACAGGAGATCAGCCTTTCAAAATGACAAAAAAAACTGCAACTGTCTCGCAACATTTGCTGTTTTCATTTGCTTGAATAAGAATTATTTAACCCAGGGAGTGCCGTCTTTCTGTGTGAAAGAGCCGGTGCAGACCATGATAAAATCGACCAGCCAGCCAATACCAAAAACACCGCCTGTAAGCAGCCAGATAATACCTGTGCCAACTTTACCAGCCATAAATCTGTGTACTCCAAGAATTCCGACAAACCATGTAATTAAGATTGCAGGTACCTTCTCCATAAAAAACCCCCCTCAAAAAATAATATGGAACGAACAAATATTAAAATAATCCTAACTTATGCGGTCGGGATAGTCAAGGATTGTTTATGTATTATTCATACTTTATTGGTAAATATTTGATATGTTCTTTTGAACCGGATCAGGAGTCCTCAAAAAATCAAAGCCTGTTTCCGCAGGATGTGCAGAAACTTCCGCCTAAAGCATCCTTTACACCACAGGAGCGGCAATAGCGTACAGTAAAAACCGGCTGTTGGCTCTGCGCTGCATTCTGCGCGAAACCCGGCTGCGGATTCATCTGCTGTGGCGAAATTCCGTCGGGAAAGGATGCAGAGGAACGATGGATATTTGCCCCCATTTGATCCGTTGAAGAATAATATGTACCTTGACTGCAGTTTTTGGCAATAAGATAAGAAATGAGCCCGCCGAGAAGAGCAGAAAATACAATAAATCCATAATAACCAATTCCTGACAAACCCAAAAAAATTCCGAGTATAGCTGAAATAAATTCAAACCCAATCCACAATCCAATTGTCAGACCAATAAAGAGACCCGGTTTGCGCCCTCGGGCCATAGCGTTCTTCTTGTTTTCTTTACACAAATAATAAATTCCCAGTACTTCAAGCATAATATTCCTCCCTTGAAATTTCATTGGATAATTCACAGGTATTACTCATTGAACGTTGAGATTTGCTATTTATCAATATACTTTATATTTCAGCTACTTACAAGAATAATATATCCCGTCCGAATTCTTTGTTATTTATCAAATTGCTTTAATCGCATATGCCCCTGTGATGTATACTTATGAATCAATAGATCCGGAATTTTTTGAAGTAGGTGGGGAAATCATGCTGCTGGACAGGAACCTGATCAAAGAGACCTGTATGAATGAAATCAGGGATGAGTGGCTGACGGCCCCAAGTTCATTCCCTGATTTTTTGCCGGAGATTGAAAGTGATAAGAAAACGCAAAATGAGAAGTATATCCAATCGGTTTGCGATCTTTTCCAGAAGCAGCTTAAGTGTTTTCCCATGAATGCACGCAGACGGAATTCATGGAAACGTAAAACGCTCGGCATACTCAAAAATGTGCTGCGGGAAGAAACCATTCTTGATACACACCGGGCCATGGATCAACAGGCCATGGATGCTTTTCTGGATGAAACCGGAGATTTTCTCGTACACGTGAGGGAATTTGCACCGGAGTTATCCTTTGAAGGAATCGGACAGGCAATCCGGAATTATATCGTATATGCTATGTTTAACGAAATGAATCAGATCCGGACGGCATTTTCCCTTTCCGGGTTTGGATACAGTATGCTCTATCCCTTTACCGACAATTACATTGACAGTCCCATGTACACAGATATAGAAAAAGGAGAATATAATCGACTCATCCGCGATAAGATAGAAGGCAAAGCAGTTCATCCTTCTACGACCCACCAGTTGAAGACCTGTCAATTACTTGATGCGATTGAATCAGAGTATCCAAGGCAGAGTGATCCGATGATATTCACACTTCTTCTGATGATGCTGGAAGCGCAGGAAAATAGTTTGCGGCAGCAGAATGAAACTCAATTGCTGACACTGGAAGAAAGATTGGATATCTCCATATACAAGGGCGGCATTTCCGTGCTGATAGACCGTTATTTTGTGAAACGGGAAATTACAATGGACGATCTGACATTCTATTTCGGATTCGGCTTTTTCCTTCAGCTGGCCGATGATCTGCAGGACATTAAAGATGACAGCAAGGAAGGAAATCAGACCGTTTTTACTGCGGATCTGCGCTGCGTGGTGCAGGAGGAAATTGTTAATAAGATGCTTCATTTTGTGCATCACCTTATGCTTTCCGGGCACGCAGAAAATGAACTTTTCAAGAATTTCATTTTGACAAATTGTCATCAGCTTATTTTTTCTGCTATAGTCGGTAACAGAGAGTTTTTCAGCACAGGATACCTGAATAAAATTGAAAATTATTTTCCGGTTTCCTTTCCTTTCCGGGAAAAGATGAGCCGCAGCCCAAAAACAGGAATTGACATCAAAACGCAGGACAGATATATGAAGATTCTGGATGAATTGATTCAACAGGAGAAATGAGGAACCGGGGAATGAATAGTTTTAAAGAGGCAGGCATAGGGCTTCCGGAGACCGGGTCAATCCTTCTTCTGCATGTCGTCTATACGATTGCTGCAGGGAAGCGGGAAGAATTCTATAACAAACTACATGATTACGGGATTATTGAGAAATCAAGGCAGGAAAACGGAAACTTCCAATATGATTACTATTTTCCGGCCGATAACGAAAATGATATTTTGCTTGTTGAGTTATGGAGTGGTGTACAGGCACAGAAAAACCACCTGGCTACAGCGCATTATCAGGAACTTCAAGCTTTGAAAAGAGAATATGTGGTCCATGTGGAGATCGAAAAATACATAGCGGAGAAAATGGCTTAATGGTTTAGCCGGCGTATATCCCTTGCCGGAAGATCAGGAAACAGAGAGGAAATACATGCATACATATTTTATTGGAATAGCGGGCGGGACAGCATCCGGCAAAACCACAATCGTCCGGATGCTCGAGGATGTTCTGGTCGATCAGGGGCAGATAATTTACCTGGATTCCTATTATCATGCATTTTCAGACAAGACCCTTGAGCAGCGAAAGCAGCTTAATTATGATCATCCGGATTCGTTTGATTTTGAAGCACTGGTAAAGGATATTAAGAGGCTTAAGGCCGGGAAAACGATCCATATGCCGGTATACGATTATGTCAATTTTACCCGCTCCGAAGAATGCATAGCTGTTGATCCGTGTCCGGTAATTATCGTCGAAGGAATGCTCGTCCTCTGGTACCCAGAGCTTCGCGAGCTTCTGGATCTCAAGGTTTTCGTAGATACGGCTGATGATGAACGCCTGATCCGGAGGATATACCGTGATACGAAGGAACGCGGACGCAGTCTGGAATCCATCCTTGATCAGTACCAGACAACAGTGCGCCCCATGCACGAGCAATTTATCGGGCCGTCCAAAAAATATGCTGATATCATTATTCCGCGCGGTGCTGAAAATGAAAATGGCGTGCGGATTCTCAAGGAACATATCAGAGGCATTCTTGCAAACAGGAAATAAGATAAATGTTCGTCAGGACATGCAGAATTTAAGAATCGAGGAATCCTATGGAAGCCGAATTTGATGCCTGGGGTTGCGATGAAGAAGGCTGGCTCAGCGGATTTTGCCGCGGCCTCAACCCGAATTCTCCTCCCATGGATACGTATAATCCTGATCACGGGTCAATTCCCAATTGAGTGTCTTAATAATCCACTCCCCGTTCAAGTCCGCAATACCTACATATGGGCCTCGATGCAGGAGGATATTCTCACCCGGCATGATTTCAATAGATAAATTCTGTGACTTGTACCGGATATTTCCGTCTTTATCAATGATATAGCATTTCGGGAATGTTCCGGTAACCGTATCATAATAACCTTTGATTACGAGAAGATATTCATCTGCAGTCTGCAATTGGTCAAATCCATCAATTGTATACAGTAATTTACCCGTTGCCAGGGAAAAAACAGGATAATTCCCATGATTGTCCGACAGGACAAGCACATGATTGTTTATCGAATAGTAGGAAAACCCGCTACTGTCAAAGACATATTCTGCATCCTTCGTTTTGACTGCAATCTGATTGTCTGTGGTTCCCACAGCAACCAGGTTGTCCGCTTCCGTATAATAGTGGTTGTTGGGATCGGATCCCTTACTCCAGTATTTGGCGGAGCATGTTATGCCGTCAACATCATAATCAACACCGAAAATGAGCTTGCCGCCCTTTTCAGTCTGATTTTTCGCAACAGCATGAAAATATGAGTCATATATCTGCCCGTCCTTCATATAATAATCCATTATATGAATGTATGTTACAGCCTCAATGCTGCATATGGAGAACGAGGCGTCACTTTTTAAGGATACATTTTTCATGACGGCGTTGCCCTTCAAATCATATATGTCATAAGCCTCTTCGCCCCCGTCATATGGCCCCGTCAGGAAGTATTTTCTCCCGAGCAGTCCATGCGGTATGCCGGGCAAGTTCCTGACTTCACACCTGTCATTGATTGTTCCGTCGGATGACACAAAGTAGATTGCCGCCGAGGCTGTAGAAGTCTGATCAGGATGCCACGTATCCGTGGTGAAAGAAACCACAGTCTCCTCGCCATAGCATGCAACGACTATATCAACATATCCTTCCTCTTCATCCGGCGTAAAGGTCAGCGTCCGGATATGTTTTCCCGCAGTATTATAGAGAGTAACCACATGGTCATTGTAATTTACCTGATAGTATCCGTTTCTGTTGTATTCCAACACATTAATATAACCATCCGGGTTTTCCGGGACGACGGTCTGAACTTCACTCATATTCACGCGGCTGTCTGCAAAGTGGCTTGTATCTTCAAATAATCCTGTAGGCGGAGTGCTTTGACCGTCCGTGAAAAGGAAGGTGCACCGCTGTTTTCCATAGCTGTCAAAAACATTATAGTAGGCACCCTCGCCGGGCAGTACAGCATAGTAATCTTCTTCAAATAACCGGCCGCCCGGGAAGGTCTCCCTGGGAATAAAGACGGATGCAGGCGTTGGGACCGGTGCTGATATCGGGGCAGGCTCAGGCGAAGGTGAAGCTTCGCTTGCAGGGGAAGGGGAAGCAGCAGGTGTTGTTGCAAAGGTAATCGTTCCTGTAATTTCTGTGCCTGCTGTGCTTGCCGCTGAAGCGGAACCGGAAGGATTCTTCCCGCTGCAGGCGCTCATCAAAAGCAGCATGCATGCCGTTGTGATCAGTAGAATGAGGATTGGCCTGCGGTTTCCTGTATTCATTTGTTATGCCCTCGCCGTTTCTCCTTTTGAATCCATCCCAAGCTTCTGTCAGTCGAGCTTCATGACCGGCACATAGCCGTTGTCCTTTAAGAGTTGCTGTCCGTCTTTGGTCAGAAGCCAGTCAAGGATTGCTTCGGACAGTGGATCCGGCTCAAGGGGGATGACGCCGTAGAAGGCATTTACAAATCCATATTCCCTGCTGTTAATCGTCTCGTTGGAAGGAAGGACGCCGTCGACGGCAATAAATTTAAGCCCCGGCTGCGTATACATATTTTTGGCGTAATAGTAAACGGAGTATCCGATTGCATTGGCGCTGTTGTTATAAGCGGAAATATCAGTAATGATATCAGCCATCGTTGTAGCGATGGTTTCTGTCGTCGGGGCCATCATTGCCGTACCTTTCATCATCAGGTTCAGCATCAGAGTCTGGCTGCCGCTGAGCTCCGGGCGCTGGAAAGGAACAATTGGCGTATCCGCGCCTCCTACTTCGGACCAATTGGTAATTTTACCGCTGTAGATACCGCGGACCTGTTTGCTGGTTAGTGAATTTACAGGATTATCCTCATTGACAATGAATACCAATGCATCAAGGCCGATTTCCCTGCAATCCATCGTATGGAATACATCGAGTTCGTCTATTGTCGGCTGTGCCGGTTCATAGACAAGAAGCAGATCTGATTTCCCGTCATGCATGGCATAATAGCTTGCATCGGTTGTATTGAAGGCAATGGACTCCTCGGCTTGCGCCGGCGTACAGCCAGTCAACTTTTGAATGAGGGCGATTGCCAGGGGAATCGTCGCAGTTGATCCGTCAACGACAGGATAGTTCTCAAACGTGATCGTGCTGAGCAGATCCTTGACAGGGGAAGTCGCGGCCGGTGTGGTCTCCGCCGGCGCTTTTGTTTCTTCCGGTTTTGTTGAGGCGGTGGATTCCGGACGAACGTCCGTATTTACCGCTGATGGGTCCTCTTTTTGTGCAGCGCAGCCGGAAATACAAAGCGTCAAAGCAAATGCCAGAATCAAACAAACGAATCTTCCCATAATCTCTCTCCCTTGATGTTGCGTATTAGTTAAATTTATTATACGACATTCTTTTGCAAAAAATAATAAATTTTTTACTTTTTGCAGCAATATTAAAATTGGTTTGATTATAGAAAGATCATAGCGTATCATTTGAATTATCAGAGAACATCCACTTTAGTGAAAGGATTTATAAGACGATGAAAAAGCCGAATTATCCCTATTATGAAGTCACAAAATTCGACACTATTAAAGAAATGCTTGATATGGCCGTTAATGAAGCAGGCGGAAAAATTGCATTCAAATACAAAGAAAACGGGGAAATCATTGAGCAGACTTATTCAGAGTTTGTAAATCAGGTAAATTGGCTCGGTTCTGCACTTACAGAATTCGGATTTGGCGATAAACACATCGCATGCATAGGCACCAACAGTTACAAATGGGTTGTGACATATCTTACCGTACTTAAAAGTGCAGGCGTATTCGTACCTGTTGACAAGGATCTTCCGCCTGCCGATATTTTCCATATATTGAATGAGAGTGAATGCAGCGTTGTGTTTTATACCAAGGCTCATGAGAAGCTGTTTATGAGCAGCACGGAGAAGCTTCCCCATGTCAAGCTGTATATCAGCTTTGACAGAACGGAAGACAGTGAAAATTTCCTGTCGTTTGACAAATTCCTGGAACACGGGGAAAGCTGCGATCCGACTGAATACCTGGCGATGAAAAGTGAACCGGACGCGCTTAAAATGCTTGTATATACATCAGGTACGACAGGCATCGCAAAAGGCGTCATGCTGTCGGAGCATAACCTTGTATCAAGCGTCTATTACGGACTGCAGGTATCGACCGTATTTGACTCCTGCCTCTCCGTACTCCCATACCATCATACATATGAGGCGGTGAGCGGTATCCTGGTATCGCTTCACCACCATTCGACCATCTGTATCAACGACAGCCTGAAGGAAGTCCTAAAAAACCTGCAGCTGTATAAGCCGTCGTACATTTATCTGGTCCCTGCTTTTGTGGAAGTGTTCTATTCAAGAATCACAAAGACAATCAAGGATTCCGGCAAAGAAAAAATATTCGGCATTATGATTTCCGTCAGCAATGCACTGCGCAAGGTTGGCATTGACCTGCGCAAGGTCCTGTTCAAATCAGTGCATACCGCTTTTGGAGGGAGACTGCGCAAAATTGTCTGCGGCGGCGCGCCGATTCGCCCTGAGATAGGCAAATTTTTTGATAACGTCGGTATCAGTCTGATAAACGGCTACGGCATTACGGAGTGCTCTCCCCTAGTAAGTGCGAATCATGATAAATATAATGATTACCATACCGTCGGAATCAAGCTTCGCTGTATTGACTGGCGGATTGACAGCCCCAACGAAGAGGGCATTGGGGAGATATGCATTAAGGGTGATGTTGTGATGCTCGGATACTATAAGCAGCCCGAAAAAACAGCGGAAGTCCTGAAGGACGGCTGGTTTTATACCGGCGATTACGGATATATCAATGACAGGGAGCAGCTTGTCATTACCGGCCGCAAAAAGAACCTTATCGTCCTGGACAACGGCAAAAACGTATACCCTGAAGAGCTGGAAGCGTACATTATGAACATTGACTATGTAACGGAGGTTGTAGTCAAAGGCCTTGTTGATGAAAAGGGAGGCGAAAGCGCAATCGGTGCGGAAGTTTTCCTGAGCGAAGAAAAAACACCGACAGAAGTCCTTAAGGATATTCGGAAGGCATTATACGGCCTTCCTTCCTACAAGCAGGTTTCAAAGGTGGTAATCAGGACGGAGGAGTTTGATAAAACTACTTCCAAAAAAATTAAAAGGTAACTTAAATGCTCTGAAAAACAGTTGATTTTTATAATACCGGTCCGGGCGCGAGACAGCACACGGGCTGGTATTTTTTTGGTTTTTTGGAGAAGGTCGATGTTATAATATATATAATGCTGCAAGGGAAGTTCTAAAAAGCTCTGATAAGAAAGGGACCATCATGAACAAAAAAGACAATCGTTACCTCTACTTTATCCTGCTGACTGTTTTCGCAGGCATGGTGGCTATGGCAGGTGACTTGCTGATCGGGCTTGTGGAACCGGGCATGATTGGAAAGTATGGAATGATCCAGACAGGATGGTTGCAGGTTGCGATTTGGCGGCCGACATTATCGCTGATTCTGGCGTCCTTTGTTTTTCCGCTTTACCTGCCCGGACTTTATGCCGTCTCGAAAAGAATTGAAGAAACCACACCAAAAGCAGGGAAAGCCTTCATGATTCTTTCGTTTATATCAAGTACCGGCTGGCTCCTTATCCATGCGGCGTTCTGTATTCCCCAATTCACTTATAAATATCTGTTTGATGCCGGATATCCGGATCTTGCCGTCAAAATAACAGACAAAATGCTTGAAATGTCCGTCCCCTCTGTCATTGTTTCAGGTTTATCAATGACATTAGCCTTCGGAATTCTTTTTGTGGTCATTATCCGTAAAAAAACAATATACAGCAGATGGTGTGTACTGATGAATCCGATTCTGATTGCACCGGCTACCATGGTGCCGGCGTATTTTTTCCCTGACTCCGTTTTTTTTGCCGGGCTCAGCATGTGCAAAATGAATCTGGGCATGTTTCTTTTCTTTTTTGCGGCTGCTTTATATGAACTCAAGCACCGAACTCAAGCGCAAGTGGTAAAATGAAGTACGCAGGAAACAATTATTCGGCGTAAATCTATTGACATAAAGCTTACTTGATCCTTTATAGTGTAAGCAGTTTAGAAGCATTTTTGAAATTGCATGGAGGAAGATCACAATGGAAAACTTTACATTTTACTCCCCGACCTATTTCTGTTTTGGAAAAGACAGCGAAAATAAAATCGGCGAAATGGTCGAGCGCTTCGGCGGAAAGAAAGTCCTTATCCACTACGGCGGCGGATCGATCAAGCACAACGGCGTATTTGACAGTGTAGTCGCTTCCTTGAATGAGAAGAAAATACCGTATGTCGAGCTGGCCGGCGTCATGCCGAACCCCAGAAGCGGTCTGGTCTATCAGGGCATTGAGCTTTGCCGTAAGGAGGGCATCGACTTCATCCTCGCAGTAGGCGGCGGAAGCACAATTGATTCGGCTAAGGCGATTGCAGCCGGTGTAGTATATGAAGGTGATTTCTGGGATTATTACGGTTCAGGCAAGCCTGTAAATAAGGCGCTGCCTCTGGGTACCGTTCTGACAATTGCCGCTGCCGGAAGCGAAGGTTCCCCCGATTCTGTTATCACTCATGAAAATGGAATGCTCAAGCGTGCCACATCCGGTGAAGCGCTCCGCCCGAAATTTTCCATACTGAATCCGCAGTCAACCTGCACCCTTTCCGCGTATCAGACCGCCTGCGGTATTACTGATATTATGGCCCATGTATGCGAGAGGTATTTTACCAATACAAAGGACGTCGAAATTACTGACCGTATTTGCGAAGGCGTACTTAAAACGATGATTGAGGAATCTCCCAAAGTTATCAAAAACGGGCAGGATTACCAGGCCCGTGCCAATATCATGTGGGCGGGAATGGTTGCCCATAACAACCTCTGCGGTGTTGGCCGCGAACAGGACTGGAGCAGTCACGGAATTGAGCACGAACTCTCCGCTCTTTATGATGTCGCACACGGAGCCGGACTTGCCGTCATTATGCCTGCGTGGATGAAATACGTCATGAAACACGACGTAAACCGTTTTGCACAGTTCGCCGTACGCGTCTGGGGCTGCGATATGAATTTTGCCGATCCGGAAATTACAGCCATCGAAGGAATCAGCCGTTTCCAGGGCTTCCTGGCATCCATTGGCATGCCTTCGAATTTTACGGAACTTCGCGCCAAGGAAGAGGATATTCCCGCATTGGTTAAACATCTGGGTGTAACAGATGCCGGGAAAATGGGCGGATTCATGAAGCTCGGACCGAAAGACGTCGAAGCTATTTACCGGCTCGCCCTGTAAGGAAGGGATGCCTACTCTGCTACCCATGAAAAGAGATATTTTGTATGGTCCGGCATGTCAATTTCAGGTGCCATGAAAAATTTAAACTCTCCCTTTAAGTCTTTTTCCATTACTGCCATATGAAAGTGGCACGCGGCAATACCGAGGTCAACTTTCTGAATATCAAATCCAAGACGTTCACCGTAGCCCGGCGAGCTTGTTTCGAAGAAATGATACGAGTTCTCATTCTTAACAATTCTCCATGGCTGTTTGTTGGATGCAGACGGGGCGAGGATCATCATCTCAAGTGGGAAGGAATACTCACCGGCGTCCTGACGGGACAGGGGGGTCGAAAAGGTCCTGTTGAAAAAGAGATCTTCCCAGGGCTTTCTCTGATCTGCCTTGATTACTTTTCTCATAAGGGATTCCTTAAGGCGCTTTTTGCCGGCAGGATATCCAATAGGGGAAATGGCAGGAAAAAGGTCATTCCCGCTTACGTCCATGGCTATTGCAAACTCGCTGCGGTTAAAAGTCCCGCCAAGCCAGCAGGTGCCAAGATCGAGGGATGCAGCAAAAAGAATCAGCTTTTCGAATTCATACCCCAGTCCTTCGAGGGCAAAGTCATTTTTACCAACCGTTGCACCGAAATATTCCTTTGCACCCTGAATCATTCCATATGTACCGAGTTTTGCACTGTTTACTGCCGCCTCTGATTCCAGCATGCTGAATTTGACGCTCGCCGAAAACGGATTATAAAGTGTATCAATATAGGCTTCAAGTTTTGCCCGGGTCTCCGGCGAAATCGGCTTGTCGCTATAAGTTCTGACGCTGTGACGATTTTTGACTGTCTGTTCTACAGGAAATTCCATTTTCATTTTTAGCCCTCCGAAGTATGTAATCGAATATTTGTTTACTGCCATTTTTCATAATGAACTTTTGAGTCTTTGTAACGGTCGACAAATTCATTTTTGCTGACGTCCGGGTAGCCGATGGATATGAGCGCAAAAGGCTCGATAAAATCCGGAAGATTGAATAGATTCCTTATATAATCCGCTGCTTCATCAGAAGTGGCAATTCCCATCCATACGGCGCCGAGATCCAGATGAACAGCCTCCAGGAGAATATTTTGCGCTGCGGCTCCCATATCCTGCTGCCATGCCGAAGGTACTTTTATTACGCGGTTGTTTGCCATCAGAACAAGCGTTAAAGAGGAACCTGCAGCAGGTTTTGCGTAGGGTGAAGCCAGGGATAATTTGCTGATTGTATCCGGATTTTCAACAACGATGAATTCCCACGGCTGCTGATTGTGCGCCGAAGGGGCCTGCATGGCAGCCCGCAGAAGACGGTCGATCTTTTCTTTTTCCACATGCTGCGGTGTGAACCTGCGAATGCTTCTGCGGTTAAAAATCTCGTTCATATTCTATTCCTCCAGTTTTGCTATCAGTTTGTTTGCTGTTTGAATGAATTGGTCATTCTCCGCGGCAGTAAGGACACCGGAATAACTGTCATGCAGATTCCCCCACGCATTGATAATAGTGGGCTGCAGCTGGATTCCTTTTTTGGTGATATAGAGACGGACATTCTTACCTTCTGCCCTGCGTGTGACAAGTCCTTTGTTTTCCAGCTTCTCAACAAACCTGGTTATCGTCGACGGAGTCAGGTGAAGAAGGCTTCCGACCTTCTTCTGATGAATCCCGTTGTTCTGGTTTATTGTAAACAGAAGAAATGCATGACTTGGGGAAAGACCTGTAATGCCAAATGCCTCCTCGGCTGCCTTTCCGATGGCACGCGCCAGTTTCCCTGAAGAAAAGAACAGGCATTCGTCCAGCTGGTTACATGTAATCTTTGTATCATTCATTTTAAAATCTTCCTTCAATTGCTTGTACATACAAACGTATCACGTTGCACTCAGTCTGTCAACATCACTAATAAAACTATTAATGCAATAGACACTATTGCATTAATATGAAAATAATATCCTATGAGTATAGTAATTTCAATGCATATTGAGGCGGTTTAATATTGACATTGTCCTGCCTAACCAATATAATTAACAGAACGTTCACGATTTAGTAAAGATAGCGTTACAGAAGACGGACGAAAGCATTTAAGTCAGACATTGCGGTCTCAGGACTATCTTGCAATAGACTCTGGAATGCGCTTTCGGTTTGTAGAGGCAGGTGAAAAACTTTGGAAATACAAAAAAACAGCAGAGCCTTCAAATGTAAGCTTGCTTTTTTGTGCGTTTTTCTGGCTGTTATTTCCTGCCTGTTTTCTATAGAATTTGCGGCTGATGCAACAGGGAGCCGCAATTTAACTTCGACACAGCAGCCTGACGGGTCATGGATATCAAATACCGGCTACCGGCCTTACACAGAGTGGTATGGTGCGTCAACGGCCGGAATTCCGAGGCATCAGATTCTGAAGGTATACGTAAATGCAGAGGAAATGCTGTATTTTGGAAGCAGCGTTGCCAACGGCGCCGGAGGCGATATTGTTGTCAGAAAGCCTGATGGTTCGGTAGTGCCGGCAGCCCAGCTGGACGTGAATGCAGTAAACGGCACAGGGTATATTGATACACGAGCCAAGGAACTTGCGGGGCCAAACTGCCCGGGCGGAAATCCGGCCGGCTACACACCTCTTTCTATCACAGTTGACCAGACCGGGATTTGGGAGTTTGAATTTCATTCAGTAAATAATGATCAGGGAAATCCGGCGCCTGCCCTTACTACGGCTGTCCCTTTTGCAAGTCAGGGCACCGGTACGGTTGCTGCCTGGGACATAACCGTTGTTAAGATCGTTGATGCATCACCGGCAATCGTGCCGGGCCGTGTTTTCACCAATTTTTTGTCGCTGAATATGGGTAATAATTTTAATGGGGCAGACGGACTGGAAGCAAAGGTATATGTGCTTACCAAGGACGGCTATGTATACCAGACTAATTTCAACGGAATGGACCCGTATGGGTTTATCTTCTTTGCCAACAACAGAGGGCTGATCAATTCAAATACGAACACATCCCTGTACCAGTCCGGAGTCGGTACAGACAACAATATGCTTCCGATTACCAGTAAAGGTATTCCGGTTCAGTTCCAGTCTCCCATCAATCCGGACACAACGCTCGACAGCACATTCAAAATATTCTTCGAAGTACCGTCGAGTGATTTACCTGCCGACATTCAGCCTGTTCCCTATGCCCCCGGGAGTATAACAAATTTCAAATTTGTAGGGTATTCCAATGATCACGGGTATGTCGGAGTCGGGGGATATTTCTATTTTACTGTGACAAAAGCTACTTCTTTCCAGATCAAGCTGGATTTTACAGGTCTGAATGGAGGCATTGTGTATCTGGCAAATTCCTGCGTTGAAGGCGTGAACCGTATTTTCTGGGACGGAAAGGACGGAAAAGGAAATGATGTCCCGGCAAATACCTACGATGGCAAGAACAACAATATCGTTATTACTATAACTGCCAAATCCGGGGAATATCACTTCCCGATGCTGGATGTGGAAAATAACCGAAACGGCATTTCAATAACTATGCTCAGCAATCCTCTGGACAGCAATAACCAGCCGAGCGTTGTCCTGCCGGCTGAAAAGACAACCGTCTACTACAATAACACGTCTGTTCCTGGTATTACTAATATCGCGAGCCAGAATAAGTTGGAAGGAATGGACAGCACATCCGGAGCCAGTATATTTGCCAATAATACCGGCGACTTCTCGGCTCTCGATCTGTGGACGTATTACAAAGCCAGCGCTACACAAGTTGCTGCAAATATTGAACCTTTTGTCTTGGAAGCGCCCGCCAATAAAACAAACATTAAAGGCTTCGTATTTTATGATAATAACCATGATGGGATTTACTCAATGCTGGCCAATGACTATGCGATGCCAGGGATCACGGTAGAATTGTGGAACAATAGTAACAACAAAAAGCCAGTGTTTTTGGAGACGACAATAACGGACGCCACCGGAAACTATTCGTTCACGAATATCGCCTATACAAACAATAATAATAGCCACGGCGACTATCTGGTCAGAGTTGCATATCCATACACATATCCATACACAATTGCCACATGCACCACCGGTCATCTGGATCAGACTAAAACGATAAATTCAGATGTGTGGACAGATATGTTAGACGTAGGATTCAATTATGCCAAAACAGACAAAAAAATTACGGTAAAAAAATCGTGGACAATAAGTAAAGCGTCCGACGCCTCACAGCCGGCCAGTGTTACTGTTCATCTTTTTGGAAAAAATGGCGCGGTTACCGAGATTACCAGAGATGTTGTCCTTTCCGGTGCCAACGGCTGGAAATACACTTACACTGAATTGCCCAAATATGCTTCAAATGAGACCACACTGCTTGTGTATTCGGTAACGGAAGACGCAATATCTGGATACGCTCCGCCGAACATTACTACAACAAGCACAAGTAGCGAGACAATCTATACAATAACCAACACACCGAAGGGAAGAATAGCACTGACAAAAGTTGATTCCGACAATCCTGCTCTTACTTTAGGGGGGGCACAATTCGAACTTTGGAAAAAAGGTCCGACCGATACATGGATCAAGACCCAGACGACAAATGCAGCGGGTACGATCCTCTTCACAGATCTTGCTGAAGGTACATACTATTTCAAGGAAATTGCAGCCCCGGCCGGTTATACCCTTGATGCGGCGCATAGCATATCGGCAGACATTTTAATTGAAGCTACAGCTGCGAATTATTCCAAAAGTATTACCGTTACAAACACGAGAAGATGCAGTTTTACTCTGACAAAGACGATATCGGCCGCCTCCAATAAGGATGAGCAGTTTCTTTTTGAAATCACAGGGCCGGCCGGTGCCGTATATTATTCGGTAATAACCATTCCGACAGGACAGGTAACGGTTTCGCAGAAATTTGTCGATATGCCTGTCGGAACGTATAACATAATAGAAAAGAACAGTAATTGGAGATATACGATCGTGACGGCATCCAGTCAGGCGAGTAACGGAACAACGACATTTTCGTATGCCGACGGCAAGCTTTCCATGCTGGTGGATGATTCACTGAATGTCAATTACCGCTTTACCTTCACGGACAGCAAGACAGTCAATATCTGGGTAAGCGGCCATTCAAATGTGACAAACACAATGAAATAGCCTTCCTCCATCCCGGGCGGAAGTAACAATGAAAAGGAGTTCCTTCACATGAAGAAAATCACCTCAGTCATTTCAACAACGATCCTGGTTATCCTTATTGCAGCTGCCATGTTTGTAGCACTGCCGAGGCTGTTTGGAATAAAGATGTATACCGTATTGAGCGGCAGTATGGAGAAGACGCTTTCCGTCGGGGATTTGATCTATGTTGTTCCTACGAAACCTGAGCTGATTCAGCAGGGGGACGTCATCTCTTTTGTCCTGAATAAGGATCTTGTTGTTGCCACGCACCGGGTAACGGCTGTTGACCCGATAAACGGCCGGTTTTCCACCAAGGGCGATGCAAACGAATCGCCTGATGCAGGGACTGTACTGTTTGGTAATGTCATTGGAGTGGAGAAATTCGCTATACCGAAAGTGGGATATCTGTTCAACCTTATTAACACAACGGCCGGGCGGATCATATCCATCACCATAATTGTTATGCTTGCTGTCATTTCGTTTGTACTCAGCGGCAGTAAAAAGAAACCTGCTGCCCGCGAACCGAAATTACCGGAACATGGCAGCGGACCGACGCCGCCGGACAAAGAATAAATTGATCTGATCAAAATACTGCATCATGTTTTAAGAAGGGGGAAAGCTATGAACAGGCAGAAGCAGATTGAATTAAAAAGCAAGGGATTCAGATTCTTCGACAGAAACTCCAAACTTTTTGCACTACAGATTGTTTTGCTGATTATCGTGTTATCGGCAGCTGCTGTCGGCGGAACATATGCATACCTCTTGATAAATACAACGCCTGCAGCAAATGATTTTACGGTAGGTATCGCGAGAGTTACGATCAACGAACCTTCTGTTGACCCTAGCAGCGTTGTGTGGGGTGCGGGAACCAAACCCGTAACCCTTTCCATCCCTTCGGATTCTATCAGCGGTGCGGTGCGTGTAGCCATTATCCCTGTGCTTAAGGATGCGGCGGGCAATATAATCGGAACTCCAACCGGCCTCCTTAAGCAGCCGACAGCCAACGCGATCGTCATGGGAGAGATTACATTGAATTTTGTAAATGGATGGGATACGAACTGGTTCTATAAAGACGGCTATTTTTACTACAAAAAAGTGTTGAATCCCGGACAGACCACAACACAGCTGCTATCCGGTGTAACCATTACAAACAGCACACCTGAAATGACAGCGAAATATCGGAATATTAAGGTGAAAATTGAAGTCATGGCAGATGTTCTCCAGGCTGATCCATCAGCACTTGTCCTATGGGGAGTAACAGTCGACGGCAGCGGGAATATAGCGTAAGTAACAGCATATAACAGCAGGGGGGTGAAAATATGAGCAGAAGAAAAACGGTTGTAATGGCAGTATTGGCAATTTGCATCATATTGCTGTTTGCAGTATCGGGTACTCTTGCCTACCCAATTGACCGTACTGCACCCCTTGAGAATATATTTGTGTTCAGTGCCGACGGACTGAAGGCGACACTTACCGAGCCGGGCTGGAATCCGAACAATGCCAAAAATATCGTTCCCGGAAGCATTATCACCAAGAATCCCCAGATCAACAATACAGGGACGGTGGATGAATGGACAGCGATTAAAGTAACTTTCTGTTATGGTCCGGATGCCGGTGCGTCCAAAGGCAAACCGTTAAGCCCGGCGGATTTAGCGAAAGTCCTGGCGGCTGTCACAATCAACTGGAATGCGGCCGACTGGGAAAGATTTGATGATTCCGCAGCGGGGGACACGAGTACGGCTACAGCCCTTTCACAGACATTCTATTACAATTCGAAAATCAGGGCGGCCGATCCTTTGGCAATCCCTGTTGTCCCGGCCGGCTCGACAACACCGCTGTTCACTACGGTCACCATCAAATCGACAAACACGGAAACGCAGATGGCCGAACTGAAGACGATGGGCGGTTTCCGGATTTTTGTCGAGGGATGTGCAGTTCAATCCGATGTGGCAGCCTTGATGACGTCGGCTGCAGCAAAGACAACCTTTACCTTTGCCAATACGCCCGTATAGGCAATAAACAGATTTTATAAAGCTTTGGGGAAAAGCTTTACGAAATATACAGATCTGACCTGACGAACCGAACCGAACCGAAACAAAAAGAACAAACCGAAACAAACGAAGGACAAACCGAAACAAACGAAGAACAAACCAAAATGAAGAAGGAGAAAAATTATGTCTAAGAAAAAAGTAGCTGTAATCCTGGCGTCCACTGTTCTTATAGCTTCTCTGGTTATCGGGGGGACTCTTGCTTATCTCACATCCAACGCTACAGTCACAAACACATTTACTATGGGTGATGTTAAAATTTCATTGACTGAACCTAAATGGGACGCTGTTTTAAACCATGGTGTAGGCATGCTTCCCGGTTATACTGTTGACAAAGATCCTACCGTAAAAGAACTCAAAGGCAACAGCTATATGCGTATCAAGATGGAAATCGTCGAAAATGATGGAACTGCCATCACATCGGCGCCACGTATCACATTGATTAAGGGTACAATTACTGGATTGGATACCACGAAATTTACTCTTGACACTACCAGACCGACGCCTGCAAATCCTTCAGTTTCCTACTACAATTACGTCGGAATTCTATTTGAAACGGATACAGCTACATTATTTACCGGCATTGAAATTCCCGTCGGTTACACAAATGAAAATATTGATTTGATGGGCGAATACAAAATCAAGTTGACAGCGGAAGCAATCCAGAGTGGTAATCTGACACAGGATGCTGCATACACAGCTCTTGATTAAGACTAATACCGGATCCGCAGAATTGTGGAGCATATCGAAAGGTAGTTGAATTGGTGAGAAAAATTTCAGGCTATGTTATCGCACTGCTTTTGCTCGTTATTGTGTTTTTATCTTCTGCCGGCAGCACTCTTGCTGCATGGTCCGTTCAGGGCGACACGGTTAACACAATGACGGTAGGCAGCATCAAAGCTGAACTTTTGGTACAATTTGCCAAGGGTCAGATTGTAATGCCGGGATCAACGGTTGCAAAGGTTGTTAACGTGAGAAACACCGGAACAATTGATGCACTTGTACGTGTGCGGATTGATAAAGCCTGGGGTGAATCCAGGGATGCGGAAGGAAACCTGATTGTTGATCCTTCGCTGAACACGGATACGATTCACATTGACTTCAATACTACTAATTGGTATTACGCCCAAAATGACGGTTACTTCTATTACATCGGTGTGCTCAAACCCGGTGAGGTGACGCTGGCTCCTTTGATGAAGGAATTTACCGTTGATCAAAACAACGGTAATGAATTCAGTAATGTGAAGGCAGATATCATTGTCCACATGGAATGTGTCCAGGCGTTGGGGGATGGTATTAAAGTATGGAGCCAGAACCCAAATGTTTTGGGTGCCTATAACCCGGGGCCGGGTAAAACGGCCATTGCTGAAGTTGAATTTCTGAATCCCACCGACGGATTCAGATTCAACGTAGCAGATGGGGATCTGTTTGTTAATTTCAAGGATCTGATTCCGGGAGAGAGCCAAAGCCAGGTAATCAGGATAAAGAACAGTTACACGCAGAAGACGGAAATCTTCATGCGTGCAGACTACATCGACCAATCCCTGGCAACGCCTGAAAACCGTGAACTGACCGAAAAACTGCTGAAACAGTATGCGACCTTTACCGTATCGACCGACGACGGAACAATCCTTTACAGGGGTCCTGTCTGGGGTAGTCTTGATGCTGCATCCCAGGGGACTGATTCTTTGAATAATTACATCAGTCTTGGAAGCTACGTAAAAGGTGCCAGCAGAAACCTTACGGTAAATCTGTCCCTGGATCCTGCGATTGACAACAAATATCAGAACCTGCTGGGACAGATAAAATGGTCGTTTCAGGCGGAAGGAAGAGAAGCTGAGTTTGCTCCGGTCCCCAGGACCGGAGAGAGGAATCAGCTTGATATCAGTATTGCCATACTGCTGCTTTCCGGAAGCCTGATACTCATTCTTACAGTACACCACAGGAGAACGGCTCATAAATCAAAAACGGAACAAGGGCAGGAACACAAGTAGAATCCTGCATCATGCTCAGACAAGGGCGTCCCGTTGAAAAATGGAAAATAGATTGAAGGGGAACGTATCCAAAACGGGTACGTTCCTTTATTCTATTGTACAATGTATGTGTGTATTCAAAACACGAAGGAAGAAGGTGCGTCATATGTCATTTAAGAATCCGGATAAACTCAAAAAAAAGAAGCCCGTATATAAGAAGCCAACCCCCAAGGCTACCCCCAAAAATTATGATGATGTTAAAGAAGGCTGGGAGAAAAAGCCCAAATAGGATCATGAGGAATCGTAATGACTAGTTTTCGAACCCGATTAGTCAAATTCAGCCTTAGTAAGGTGAATCTTATCGGAGGTGACCGGGTTGATGTAAGGCGTCTTCGCGTGCGCGCATCTGTTGCGGCGAGGATTTTCCGGACGCACAGGAAAGTTAAGGTAAGCTGTATCAAAGCCGGTGGAATTCCATCGGAATGGTTATGTCCGAATCATGCACCGACAGACCGGGTGTTAATGTATATACACGGCGGCGGATTTATTACAGGTTCTACCAAAACGCACCGGTCATTTGTTTCAAAGATCGCCTTTTTGAGCCAGACCTGTGCATTATCCGTTAATTATCGATTGGCTCCCGAGTACCCGTTCCCGGCGTGTCTTGAAGACTGCATAACAGCTTACCGCTGGTTATTGCAGACGGGAATCGCTTCCGGCAAAATAATTGTTGCAGGCGATTCATCCGGCGGAAATCTGGCAATGGCTTTGCTGATTGCCATGAGGGATGCGGGCGAACCTTTGCCTGCGGGTGCAATAGGTATTTCACCGACAACCGATCTGGCCCTTTCGGGGGAATCATATAAGACGCGGGCGGATGTTGATCTGTTTTTTGGCCGGGCAGGGAGGAAAGTGTCTGCCATTTATAAGAACTATTTTGGAGACAATGATCCGGCACATCCTCTGATTTCACCGGTTTACGCGGATATGAAGGGCTTGCCGTCCATCCTCCTGCAAGTTGGCGACCATGAGGTAATGCTTGACGATTCGGTGCAGTTTGCAGCCCGTGCACGTACGGCAGGTGTAGACATCTGCTTTTCCGTATGGCCGGAAATGATGCATGATTTTCAGCTTTACGAGACTTTCATTCCGGAAGCCCGTGAGGCCATAACACAGATCGTTTCCTTTATTAAAGAACACCAGAAGTAAAAGTGCCGTAATCAGGTATTGCTGACGATATTTAAGGGTGCTGCCTGCAGGTATTCCAGGCTTCGTCCATAATAAAACATATACTGCTGGATAATTCCCAGATATCCGGCATACCGGTCCCTGGGGAATGATCCCCCGTATTCGGAAGCTATGATTCGATTGATCCATGTATCTTCCGGGAAAGCATTCATCTTGTGAAGCCCGAAAAGCAGTATGCAGTTAGCAACTTTATCACCTATCCCATAAAGACTTTTCAGCTCCGTCCGGGCTGTCTCTTCATCGGCTTGAAGGAGAGCGGAGAAATTAATCCCGCCTCCCGCGGCTTTTTGTGCGGCTGCAGCAACATATTTGTCGCGGTAGCCTAAAGAACAGCGGGCGATGTCGCTTGTGTTCAGGCAGGCGATTTGTTCAGCTGATGGAAAAGCAAAGTATTGATTACCGTCACATTCCTTGGGAGTACCAAAATTCCTGCATAGGTTTTCGATTGCCGTCTTGATTGCAGGGATGCTTTTCCGCTGCGAAATGATGAAACTGACGGTAGTTTCCCAGGGATCCTGCCGAAGGATCCGCATCCCCCGTCCGAAACGTATCGCTGCCGTGAGAAAGGCGTCGTCCGGCGGTATAAGGGATCCGATATCCTGATAATCAGTATGCAGATCAAAGTATTCCGACCAAATCTTTTGATATTCATCCTCGGAGCACGAGAAACGGAATTTCCCGTCACCAAGATCCATGGATTCAAGATATTTGCCGAAAGCTATTACTCTGTATGCCCCGCTGTCCAAACGATTCATGCGGAAACACTGGCCGCTGTCAGCTATTTGGGACAGGCTGAAATTTCGAATTTTCCGGATGATCATAGGGTGCCTCATCTTTCAACAAATAATTAAGTATTTTCATAATATCATACGGCATTTTCAAATATGTAATACTGGTAGAACATACTATGATATTTCATTGAAAAGGTATAAGATATTCATAGAATATAAAGTTTTATTTACTTATCAAATCTGACCTGATTGTCAGTATGGACGGAGGTTAAATTATGGATATTTATGAGCAGCCCAAGGCTTCGATAAAGAGGCAGACGATAACAGACAGAACCAAACCTGATATTTCAAGCGGAGGGCAATCCGTAAAAAATGGAAAAGCAGGTCGGACGCCGGTATTTTTTCGAGGTTATTCTGAACACAGACGAATAAACAAAGTGCATAATTACCTGACTTTTCATGACCGGCTGACAGGTCTCTACACCCTCAGTTTCTATTTGGAAGAGATCCATAGATTGGACAAGGAGCGGAATTATCCGATCGCGCTGATCCTTGCTAATGTCAATGGACTGAAGTTAACAAGCGAAGCATTTGGAGATACAGCAGGTGACGATCAGCTGCGAAGAATTTCTGCCGTCCTGAAAAGAGAATGCCGGGGTAATGATATCATTGCGCGGATAAGCGGGGATGAGTTTGTTATTATTTTGCCTAAGACCAATCCGGAACAGGCCAGTACGTTTGCTGTACGGATCAGCGAGGCCATGGCCTATGAAAAACCGGATAAAGGGATTATGTCGCTTGCCATTGGATTTGCTGTAAAACAGGATGCATCCGACAGTATCAGGACCGTTTTCAGAAGCGCTAAAGACGATATGAAAAGGCAGAAGTTTGCTGACAGGGATCGTATTAATACCAGGACAATCGTCATGATTTTGAATTCCCTTTATGAGAAAGACAACAGGGAATTGAACCATTCAAAACGGGTGGGACAATTGTGCGAAGAGATTGCATCTGCAATGAACTATGATAAAGAAGAAGTGAACCAAATAAGAACAGCAGGGATACTGCATGATATCGGTAAAATCCGGATAGATGCAGATATTCTCAAAAAACCTGAGGAATTAGATGACAATGAGTGGCGCGAAATCATGAAGCATCCGGAAACCGGCTACAGCATTCTGAGCTGCGTGGATGAATTCTCGGAGATGGCCGGATTTGTCCTGCAGCATCAGGAAAGATGGGATGGTAAAGGGTATCCTAAAGCACTGAAGGGTGAAGAAATTTCTGTACAGGCGAGAATTATCGGAATTGCAGCCGCATTTGATTCCATGACATCAGACAAGCCTTACGGGAAAGTCATCAATACGGACAGTGCAGTTGAGGAAATAAAAGAGAAATCAGGAACCCAGTTCGATCCCGAAATAGCGAGAGTCTTTGTCGAAAAGGTCCTCGGGCGGGAATGGTAAAATATCTGTGATTCTGATGACCCGGATGGATGGGAAGAGGAAACAGTAATGAAAAAGAAAATGGTTATTCTGAGCATTCTCCTGATCCTGTCAGCTTTTTTGCTGACAGGATGCATACCTGGCGACATGTCATACACAACAAATCATCCTGCCGGATTTTTTTCCGGCATTTGGCACGGCTGGATTGCTCCGGTAACACTCATTATTGGTATATTCAGAGGAAATATCCGAATTTATGAAGTGGTGAATTCCGGCTGGTGGTATGATTTCGGCTTCTATATCGCAATCATCAGCGGATTCGGAGGACTTTCACTGTTCCGTAGAAGAAAAAGATATAAGCAGAATGATGAATAAAAAATGAGGAATACGGGTTTTGCAGGCGGCATATTTTGCAGTTTGTTATATGAACGGCATTTGTGATGACCGGGGATATAAGTATGGCAAAGATAAAATATGCATGATATTTTCAAAAAAGCTGAGGATCAAATGTATCGGGACAAACTCTCTGAAAGCCCTGGAATAAGATCCCGGACAATTGTTAAAATATTAGATACTCTTTACTTAAGAAATAAAAGAGAAATGAGCCACTCCAGGCAATTCGACCCCGTTGTAGCAAAGACATTTATCGAGAAGGTTCTCGATAAACCGGAACAGAATTCCGGCAATTGAAGCTGTTTCTGACAAATAGAAAGCAGAAAAGAGAATCCGGGGGAGCACAGATGTACCATCACTTCTTTAGGAATATGTGCCTGGCAGGGATATTTGTTCTGTCGATTCTCCTTTCGTCCTGCAGTAAAGATGCTCCTGCATCCGGTTCTGCTGATGCGGATACCTCGGTGCAGACTGTACAGGCCCCGGGAAATTCGGACGCTCCATCCAAGGAGAGCGGTGCAGTAATCTCCGGGACGAATTCTTCACAGGAACCCGCCGATCTAACGGAATCGGAGAGCCGGAATACGCAGGAGACAAAAGAGACAGAACCTTCATCCGCCGAAGGTGGCTTGAACGGCAACAAATATTACATGATCCTGACGCTGGACAACATAAAAAACACAATCGGCGGTTTGGAAACGATTGTTGTCCAAAACAACAGCGGGGATACGTGGAACGAGTTGTGCTTCCGGGATTACCCGAGTTTATTTGCCAAAGGCAAAGGAAGCGGTCATAACACTGACGGATCCATAACGGATATTCAAAATGTCAAGGACCTTACAAATGATGCGGACATGACGGTCACACGCAGCATGGATGATGTTTCGGTTGTATATGCGGACCTTTCTGTTCAGTTGAAAGCAGGGGAGACACGGATTATTCAACTGAGCTTTACAGCCTATGTACCCGAACTTGAAAGCAGATATGGATACAAGGACGGTGTGTATAATCTGGCTAATTTCTATCCGGTCCTTTCGGTATACGAAAACGGAGGCTGGAGTACAGAGCCATACTTTCTGTGGGGAGAGTGCTTTTACAGCACCGTATCCGATTACAAAGTCACCCTTTATGCTCCGGAAGAATATCAGATTATATCAAGCGGCCTGTCCAGTATTTATTCGCAGTCAGGAGACCAGGCCAAGTGGGTAATCACTGCAGCAAAGGTTCGGGATTTTGCAATGGTAGCGGGCGATGGCTTTGATGTGAAAAGTGAACAGGCAGACGGAATCACAATTAATTGTTATTACAGGAATAACGACGATAGCTGGGGTTCCGATGCTTTGGCGGCGGGGGTTGATGCTGTTAATGTATTTAATGAAACCTTTGGTGAATATCCGTACCCGGAACTTGATATTGTACAGACGCACCTCGATGCCGGCGGAATGGAATATCCCACTATTGTCATGATCAGCGACTCGCTCAACAGCCATTTTGATAAGTCAAGTATTGTACGGATTGTAGTTGTCCATGAGGTCGGGCATCAGTGGTTTTACGGACTTGTGGGAGACAATCAATACACGGAAGCCTGGCTGGATGAGTCTTTTGCGTCTTTCTGTGAACTGGTATATGAGGAGACCTTTACAGATGAAGAAGATATTCAAGCCGAAGTCGATGTACTCGAAGCATCCCTTGAATCAGGGGGTATTCAGGATTCAAAGGATCAGTACTACGTCAATAAGGCATACAATGATTTCAGCAGCGATTCCGAGTATACCCATACGGTATATACACGGGGTGAGATTTTTCTGTACCAGCTCCGGGAGGCTATGGGGCGTGAACTTTTTAATTCTGCGATGAAGGAATATGTAGCCGGGTATTCTTTCAGGATCGCTGATACAGAAGACTTCAAGGAAGTAATTACAAAATATGCGGGGGAGAACGAGGCTGTTGCCGCACTTCTGGTCAAATATCTCAGACCGGTGTGATACATGCCCGAATAGGGGGTCATATGGAAGTATATCTGACATTTTTAAGGGGAATAAATGTCGGCGGATAAACAAAAAGCAGCCAGGGATGAAGAGTCTTCATCCCTGGCTGTTTTTGAGTACCTGCATATTGCTATGGATGGCAAATGACTTGTACATGAATATTGATGTTTACTTCAAGTCCCTTCTGTTGAAGGAGTCCATTGCTGCATATGTCATGCAGAATAGGAAAACTGCAAGGTATATAAGAGAGAAGGAGAGGCTGGGAAGGGAGAAGCTGTTTCCGAAGGACATACTTGAGTAGGACATGGTGATGGACTGCATCATCGAACTGAACGGGAAGAACCGGCTCGATAGGTTCAAATTCACGAAAGGAATAAACTTCAGCCATTCATAGGAGGGCAGAATCATCATGAAGGTCATAACTATGCTGCCGCCAAAATAGGTGGCGATGGACAGACCGACTGCTACAGCAGTATTTCTGGTCAGGACGGAAAGCATAAAAGCAAATGACATATAAATGATGATATCAATATAACTTACAAGCAAGGAGAGAAATTGGTAGAGTAAGTTAGGTATTGCTGCCGCGACTCCATGACTGGCATATACATAAGGGGTGCTGCTAAATCCAAAGAACAGACCCTGCGCGAGTGTGCCGAAAAGGAACAGGGCGATTAAGGCGATAAAACCTACGGTGAGAAGTGACATTACTTTGGCAGTGAATATTTTCCAGCGTTTGACCGGGGCGATAATCAGGGATTTGATGGAACCGGAGGATATTTCCTGGGAGATGGCTCCTCCTGCCAGTACAAGCATCATCAGGGCAATAATAAAGAGGCCGAAACCGAATATGGAGCCTGATGAACTTGCGCTCATATCCATGCCATTATTTACTGCCACATTGCCGTGCATAATCTGGTATTCCGTAACGGCCAGGCGATTCTCCATGTCGCTGATTTGACCGGGACTCATAAGGCTCATATTTTGACTATAGTTTGTGTAATCGACTTTGTCCTGAATAGAACGCCTCATATCCCCGACGCTTTGCGCGATGGATTGGGCCTGGTTTGACATAGTCACATCATTCATACCGCCGCTTGGGTCAAGCTGGTACCATAATGAATAGTACTCCGTCTGGGTTTTTTTGGTGTCAGCATCGAGGGAATCATCATTTTTTATGGAGCTTTCCATGATGTCAACATATGCCTTGAAATCCTTTGAATCGAATATATTCTGATAATCAGTAAGAAGCTGGTTCTTCGCATCCAGTGTCTTCTGCCATAGCGCATCCTGCGATTCTGCAGGAGTCGATTTCAACAAACGGATGTCAGACTTGAGGTTTGTGAATTCCTGCAGGGCCTGGGTCAAAAAATTGCTCTGATAATTTACATAAATATCTTTATCCAACTCAATCTGTATCATATCAATCTGATCCTGTGCGCCAGCCTTCTGATCCTGAAGGGACAGGAGTGCCATCTGATTTTCCGGTGTATCAGGCAGCTCTGCGATTTGCCTGTCAAAATCTGCAATCGCAGCTTCCTGACTTTGAATTTGTGTTGTCAGGTCGTCCCGGATAAATTGATCTTGACTCGGGTCCGAGTACACCCTGGTAGATTGAGAAGTCTGCATTTCGATAAACTTCATAACTCCGCCGAGACCAAAGCAGCTGAGCACCAGAATAACCATAAAGATAATAATGCTGATCTTTTTCGAAATCTTGATCAGTTCGTTTTTATATAAAGCAATTATCTTATTCAATTGTCAGCCCTCCCCCTGTGATTTGCAGAAATGCATCCTCAAGCGATGTTTCGAGTCTGGCTACCCCAAAGACCTCAATGCTGTTAGCAGCCAATATAGAAATGACAGCCGGAACCGTATCCTTATTTATCTCTATGTCAAAGCTGTCTTTTGACAGGGCTTTGATTTTATCAGGGTAGGAAGTTTTCAGGAGTTCTGCCGCTTTCTCAGCCTGGTTTGTCTGGATCCGGTAGATGATTTCCCCGGATGCAAGCGACGTAAGTTCTTCAATGGTCTTCACATCGATCAGCTTCCCCTTGTTAATAATACCGACCCGGTCACACATCATCTGCATTTCGGAAAGAAGATGGCTCGACACCATTACGGCGACATTGTCTTCATGTGCAAGTTTTTTAAGAATATCACGAAGTTCATGGATTCCTGCCGGATCAAGCCCGTTGGTCGGTTCATCGAGGATGAGTACTTTGGGCCTGTGCAGCAGTGCCTGAGCCAGTCCGATACGCTGCTTCATACCAAGGGAGTACTTCTTAACCTTGTCATTAATTCTCTCCTGCATTCCGACAAGGGCGACAACCTCGTCAATTCTTTCACGGGTTACCCCTTCGTGCAGGCGGGCATACATTTCAAGATTGACGCGGCCGCTGATGTCCTTGTACATTTCCGGGTTCTCCACGATGCCGCCAAGACAGCCCATTGCCTTTTCATAGTTCTTATGACGGTCATAACCGTTAATTGTGACATTGCCTTCGTCCATGGTGAGAAACCCCATGACCATCTTGATTGTTGTTGTTTTCCCTGCGCCGTTCGGACCCAAAAACCCGAAAACTTCACCGGCCCGAACATCGAAGGAGATGTTGTCGACCACCTTTTTGCGGCCAAATGATTTGCTTACATTCTTTATTTGTAATGCGGTTTCCATATTAGTATCCCCCTGTATCCGACATTGAAAGAGAAGCATAAATGATTTTCCATTCGCCGCCTTCTTTTTGCAGAATGATTTGATTATTCATAATACCCGACACACGTGCAGGAGTAGTTGACCCGGAGGCAGTATCTATATATTCGGTCGCCGCCTGTGTTGTGAAATCCACTGTCACGGTATTATCCCGGAAAGTTATGGTCCCGAATTTAACATTGCCGTTTTCAAAACTTGTATTGATACGCCCCTGTAAGAGAGGCACCTGCAGATTCATTAAAACAGAAGCCATGGCATTCTCCCGCACGGTCGCATTGTCAGCGTAATACGCAATTACTTCCGGCTCAAGTGAGTCTGCATATTTCTGTATTTCACTGTCCGCAGGGTTTGTCTGCCCATTCCTTAAATTTTCCGGAAGGACATGCCACTCTGCATCAGCCTGCACATAGGTCACACACGCTTCCTTAATGTCCGGCAATTCACTCTTCTGGATTGCGGAATGAATGACCAGGTAGCTTATGACAATAACAAGGACAACAACTGTTACAATGATTCCACGGTTGATTTTTCCGAATAATTTCCCCATGTAGTACCTCCTGAGAATTATTGTGCGGAAGTTTGCGCATATACAGGATGCGCGGGATTCTTCCTTAATACATTTCAAGTATTATATCATAACTATAGGTTTTTGAAAAATATATAGAACTGGAAACAAATCCTGTTATATATCCCTTCTGTTGAAGGAATCCATTGCGGTATAGGCCATGCAAAACAGGAAAACAGCCACATAAAATAATGAGAAAAGAATTCCGGGCGGTACGAAAAACAATCCCAGCGGGCTCCATGACACGATTGGCCGTCCATACTGTATCCGACAACAGTAAGTCGCGAAATGGGAAGATGCGCTTTTCCAGATCCAGGTTTATAAATGGGATGAACTTAAGCAGCGGATTCTCCGGTAGAGACTGCATTGCGGATGCTGCCGCTGTACCGCCGAAAAAGGCCCCGAGAGAAATACCGACGGCAGCAGCTGTACTGCGCGTCAGGACGGACACCATGACTGCAAAAACAATATATACGATAACGTCAATAAATTTTACCAGAAGGCGAAGCAGCTGATACAGATACATGGGTATGGATTCTGCAGTCCCGTTATGGATATAAACATACGGAGTGTTTCCCTGAAATCCGTAAAAGATGCCCAGGGAGATCATCCCGCATACGTATAAAACGATGACGACCAAAACACTTGTTGTGAGCAGTGATAATATTTTGGCGGCTAATATTTTCCAGCGCATGACGGGCGCAATAATAAGTGATTTGATAGTACCGGAAGATATTTCCGAAGAGACTGAGCTGCCTGCCAGGATCATCATCATCATGAGGACCATGACAATACCAACACCGAACAGTGTGTCTGCGGTAATCACATAACCATCCGTACCGGGTTCCCTGACTGAAAAGTCATGGTTGAATTGATAGGTAATGACGGTCAGGCGATTCTCCAAATCAATCCTTTGACTGGGGCTAAGGGGCGCAGTGATAAGAGAGGGGGTGCCATAATCTGCCCGGTTCTGCAGCAATCTGCTCTTCAATAACAGCAAGATTTTCTATTTGATCCTGCAGCTTTTTAACAGTGAGACTTTTAAGCTTTTCATTAAATATTTCATTTGTCGGCGGATTGTAATCCTGTGATGCCATGTTTGGGGTTTGCACCATTTTCATCACACCCACGATAGTAAAACAACCAATAATCAGGACCGCTATAAAGAGGAAGATGATATTGCTGCGCCAGAGTTTGTACATCTCATTATGGAATAGTGCCGCAGATTTTTTCAAACGCTGAGTCCTCCGGTCTGTTTTCGTTTTTTAAGTCAGATGCGTATGTAATCGGCATTATAAATATTTGCGTATTTTATTGGATTATATCATCTATACTAATTTGTAACAAATATTATATTATCAGCTGATACAGATCTGAATTTTGATAAAGAGTTCAAAATGATTAGTATTTCGAGCCGCCGAAAGACTGCCTTTGGGACATAATTTTCTTTCTTTTCAAGCAGTGCTGATAGCAAACGAATCCAAAAGACGGTACAATTAGCAAGTATAGTACATATAGTGCCATCTTGGAGGATGACAGTACAGCACAAGAATGACGGGAGATTTATTATGCTGAAGTCCCAAAAAACTCTGGGCGAATATCTTACTTTTCCGGAGCTTACTCTCGAACAAGCAGCCCACAACAGTCAGGTTACTGCTGAAAAATATGAGTACGGCAATGAGCGCGGACAATATGTACTTTATTTTGCACCCGAAAAAATTCCGCGCAGGCATGTCATTGTATATATACATGGCGGAGGCTGGATTGCCGGTTCTCCGATTCGGTACAGGTTTATCGGACAGAAATTTGCGGACATGGGATACCACACAATATCCCTCGGATATCGTCATTCGCCGCTTAATAAATACCCGGCACAGGCGGAAGATGTTTTTGCCGGCTTCTGCAGGGCAATGATTATTCTTATCGGTAAAGGAATCCGCCCCAATGATATCATCGTGGTTGGATCATCGGCCGGAGGCCATCTGGGCGGTGTTTTGACATATGACAAAATTTTTCAGGAAAAATACGGAATCCAGGCGGAAATTATAAAGGGATTTGTCTCGATCGGCGGAATTTTGACCTTCGGCGTGGATTACGTCCTGTATACCCAGAATCTTTTGGATGCCTTGTTTGAAAAAGACTATGACCGCACGAAAGGTGAGCCGTTTTCAATGGTCGACGGCACGGAAAAAACAAGAGTGCTGTGCATCCATTCGCAGAATGACCCCGTCAGTGAAATAAAAAACGAGACTCTTTTCGTTGATAAGATTAACAGCTTACATGTGGGGAGCGGGGAGAAATATATCATAAGGGACGAGACCACCTTTCATTCGAACCTGGTCACGGGGATGTTTTTTGAAGATACGGAAACCTCCCCGCCGCTGAAGGAGCTTTTTCGATGGATAGAAGCGCTGCCGCAGGACTGATACAGGAGTGCGGTCCCGCTATGAAAATCAACACATGAAATGAGGACAAAAATGACAGGTATTACCATGATCATTTTCGATTTGGACGGCACACTGCTTGATACTCTTGAGGATTTGGCGGACGGCGTGAATTATGCACTGGCCCAATTTGGATATCCGGCAAGAACAATTGAAGAGGTGCGGCGATTTGTTGGCAACGGCGTCAGCAACCTGATTGAGTGTTCCATACAGGGAGGACATGATAATCCTCACTTCGAAGAATGCCTGCAAACATTTAAAGATTACTATTCGATACATATGCAGGTCAAAACACGCCCGTATGTTGGTGTGCCTGAACTGCTGGAAGCCCTCCGGGCAACAAAAATGAAAACGGCCATCGTGTCGAATAAATTCGACAGGGCCGTCAAGGAACTGAGCAGGGAGTATTTCGGGGATAAAATTGCCGTGGCTATCGGGGAATCAGCACGGATTCATAAAAAGCCCGCACCGGACTGCGTATACCAGGCCCTGACCGCACTGGGGGCTACGGCCGAAGATGCGATTTACGTCGGTGATTCGGAAGTGGATGTCAGGACAGCCCATAATGCGGGACTCATATGTGTAGGTGTGACATGGGGATTTCGTGAGGAAGAAGTGCTGCAAAAGGAAGGCGCGGAGTTTATCATTCATCACCCGATGGAATTATTGGATATTCTCGGGCAAAAGAAAAGTATCCGGGGCGGAAAATGATCAAAATTGCCGGTGTAAGCTTGCCGCTGACCTATGATGAGGATTTGCTGAGGACGCTTTGTGCCCGGCGGCTTGGTGTGGAAGCGGGAAGAATTGACAGGATAACGATTGAGTCCCGCCAGGTGGATATATCCGACCGGAATGATATTCACTTCAAGGCGGCACTCCATGTATTTATTACAGGTGATGAAGGCGATGAAAATGAGATTGTCTGGAGAATAAAAGACAAGAAGATTGCAAGGGAAATCGTAACATCCTATACATTCCCAGGATCAGCTGAAGCAAAAAAAACGTTGAAACTGCGCCCGGTTGTTGTCGGCTGCGGTCCCGCAGGTATGTTTGCCGCACTGGTTCTCGCGCAGGCCGGAACCCGGCCGATTTTACTCGAAAGAGGAATGGACGTTGATGGACGCCGGAAAAGCGTACAGGCATTCTGGAGGACGGGTGTTCTTGATACCAGCAGCAATGTGCAGTTTGGTGCGGGCGGTGCGGGAACCTTTTCCGACGGAAAGCTCAAAATCGGTAAAAAGGATCCCCGCAAACGGATGATTCTGCAGGAACTGGTCGATGCCGGTGCCCCTTTTGAAATCCTGTATGAAAACAAACCGCATATCGGTACGGACCTCCTTGCCGGAACTGTCCGCGGCCTTATCGGGAAAATCATAAGTCTCGGGGGGGAAGTGCATTTCGGTTCAACGGTCACCGAAATCATCCGGAACGATATTAGCGGGGTCAAATCAGATTATAAAGTGACCGGTGTAGGATATATGCAAAATGAATCCTATTCAGAGCTGTCGACGGATCATGTGGTTCTGGCCATTGGGCACAGTGCCCGGGATACCTTTTCTTATCTTGAAAAGAGTGGAATTCATATGGAGCAGAAGCCATTTGCTGTAGGCGTTCGTATTGAACACCCGCAGGCATTGATCAATCAAATCCAATACGGAAGATTCGCTGAAGATCCAAGGCTCGGTGCTGCCGACTACAGAATGGTTGTCCACCTTCCCGACGGCAGGGGGGTATATACATTCTGCATGTGTCCCGGAGGAAGCGTGGTCGCTGCGGCTTCCGAAGAACGGGGCCTTGTTACGAACGGCATGAGCAAATGGAAGAGGGACAATACAAATGCAAATACAGCCCTCCTGGTTACTGTCGGAAAGAAAGATCTTATGAGTGAGCATCCGCTGGCCGGGGTCGAATTGCAGCGCTCAATAGAGACTGCTGCTTTTTCGGCCGGCGGCGGCGGTTACAAGGCCCCTGTGCAGCGACTTGAAGATTTCCTCCTGCACCGCAATTCAAGGGCTTTCGGTGAGGTCCTTCCATCCTACATGCCGGGTACGGAGTTCGCAGCCGTTGACTCCTACCTGCCTAAGGAAATTACCGGTTCCCTCAGAAGGGGACTAGCTGAAATGGGCAAGTGGATGCCGGGCTATTCGTACCCGGATGCGCTTCTGACAGGGGCGGAAACAAGGAGCACATCGCCTGTCCGGATGATAAGGGGCATAACCCTTGAAGCTGAAGGAATCAAAGGACTTTATCCGTGCGGGGAAGGTGCAGGTTATGCCGGAGGCATCATTTCAGCAGCGGTCGACGGCGTGCTTTGCGCGGAGCAAATTCTGAACGGATGAATGAATTGCCGTGCTATAATATACACAACAATTTTCGGGGGTGAAATGCATGAAAAAGACGTTGAATTCTGTTGCCGGGGTGGTGCTGGCCGCCATTTTTTTCATTCTTCTCGGTCTGGTTCTATTGCTGTGGCCGGAACTGACAAGTAAAATAGTATGTTATTGCCTGGGTATCCTGATCCTTATATTTGCCGTTACCCGCGTTGTGAAATTCTTTACTGATAAAAAGGTATATTTTGTTTTCAGCTTTGACCTGATAGTCGGACTAATTGCTGCCGGCATGGGTGCTTTTATGCTGATCCGGCCCGATATCGTGACTGCCTTTCTGCCGTTCGTTATTGGACTCTTTCTGGTATTTTCAAGCGTCCTGGACTTTCAGAAGACATTTCTTCTGCGTGATTACGGAAACAGCCGTTGGAAATCGTCTTTGGTACTGACTTGCATTAAATTGCTATTTGGAATTGCACTGATTGCTGCCCCCTTGTTTTTCGGGGAGACTTTTGTCAGGATTATCGGGGTCGGACTCATCTACAATGGACTTTCCGAGCTTTGGATTGTTTCCCGATGGCCCAAAACGGATGAGCATGCATTGTAATTTAGGAGGAACGTGATATGTCGGAGACAGTAGCTGTTATTGATTTGGGATCCAACACAACACGGCTCAATGTTTTTGAGCTGGATGACACAGCACAGCCGGAACTTCTGGCGGAAGCCAAATATAAGGTGCGCCTGAGTGAAGACATGGGTGACGATAAGGTGCTGATTAATCCGGCAGCCATACAGCGTGCGCTGGACGCCATGCAGAATTTTTCCCGGATTCTTGCGGGATATCCGGATGTACGGATCCTGGCCGTCGCGACCGAAGCGATGCGGAGAGCGAGGAACGGTCCTGCCTTGGCTGAATTGTTATATCAGACGACAGGAATTCCGGTCCGCATTATATCCGGTGAGGAGGAGGCTTTTTTTGATTTTCAGGCGGTCCGCCATACTTTGCCGGAGCGGGATGCGCTCATTATTGATACAGGCGGAGGCAGCTGCGAATTGATACTGATGCGGGATGGAAAGTGCCGGCAGACGGTCAGCCTGCCCATCGGGTCCGTTGTCCTTTCAGAGAAATTCACGGACAAGGGGGATATGACGGCTGCTGCGATTTTCCGGCTTTTCAATCATGTGCATGCCCGGCTTTCAACGGTAACCTGGCTTTCTGAGGCACGGGGACTTCCGGTTATCGCGGTCGGCGGCAATCACCGGGCTGTCGCTAAAATCTGGAAAAACAACCAGGACGATGATGCTTCCCTTCATGGATTCGAAATCACACGTGATAATATGAACAGTCTTTATATTGACTTGCTTGATGCGGACAGCAGCAGGAGGCAGGTCATGCTCGGAAAAAACAAGGACCGGGCGGATATCATTTCAGCAGGCCTTGTGCCGCTGATCCAGTGCCTTCGCCTTCTGGAAACCCGGAAGATTATATTCTGCGAGACCGGCCTTCGTGAAGGCGTGATTTTTTCGGAACACAACGGGGAGACTATGCCGGACATGCCGGTACGCGGATGATTTGAATAACAATACGTTTGACAATATATTGTTTTAGAGATACACTCATCTTTGACAGATAAAAGAAGAAAAAACCTCGCAGAAGGCTGAAACTAGGCCCTCACGAGGTTTTTTAGTTTTTAAGAACTTACGTACTTTATTTCTTTGACTCATTTATCAGCTTGTCACACTTCTTTTGGGTGTAGATTTGGTAGTCTGTGCGAAACCCAAAGGCCCCGTGAACCGCATCAGTAATCTTGGTTCGGGTGTAATGGGGGATGTAGCCCTCCCCGGGTTTGT